>Ga0209210_1000062_pt1 | contig 147261 bp, 171 predicted proteins | sample RifGroA1_FD_183991 | JGI IMG/M metagenome (GOLD analysis project Ga0209210, IMG submission 183991) | Contaminated groundwater microbial communities from Rifle, Colorado, USA - Rifle Groundwater A1 (SPAdes) (version 2) | ecosystem: Environmental > Aquatic > Deep subsurface > Groundwater >... | reverse complement strand
GTAATCATATACCGGAAGCGTATCACTCTCTCCCACATACTTATAAATCCTTTTGTACCCTTGAATTTGTTGAATTGGCGCATTTTCCTCGATTACGAGGAGTGCCATATGTATCTGAACTTATGCACTTTGAAATTACCTTATCTCGTAGACTATCGTCACGCTCACATTTACTTTATTTTCTCCTATTGGGATAGTCGGGGCTGGAGCAGAAGTTTTGACCATATCGCTCCCCAAACCTTCTGCATAGTATGGCATCGGTCCTCCACCAGTATTGTCGTAGAAACTCACTACCCGTACTAGTCGAACCCCAAGCTCTTTAGAAAGTAGTCTGGCTTTCTCTTTCGCATCCGTGATCGCTTCGGCTCGAGCTTCATCCAGTATCTTGTCGGGGTCGTCGACGGTAAAGGAGATGCTCGAAAGGCCGGTAGCGCCATTCTCTCCCGCCAAAGCAAGCGCCTTTCCTACATCTTCAGTCGATCGCACTTTTACAGAAACATTGTGGCTTGCAGTGTAACCATCTTGAACTTTCCTAGATGGTGGACAGAAAGCCGATGAGCAAATAGTCGATTCGTAAGTATATTTTGGCCATAGAGAATAGTCAGTCGTATTAATGTCTTTCTCTTCAATGCCTAGCACCTTAAGTTCAGTTAAGATAATGTCCATCGACTTTGCCACCTTTCCTTGAGCATCACTTGCTATTTTAGCGTCTGCTGAAACAGTGAAGGAAAAAACAGCAATATCGGGTACGGAAACTGCCTCTCCCACGCCCGAAACCGAAATAGAGTTAAAAGTCGGATCGATACTACGTAAATTTTTAAACGCCCCGAGAGTCTCAACTGCCAGAAATATTGCGAGGACAATGAGCACGACCCAGACCCACTTTAAAACCTTTTTAACTTCTTCTGTGTTTGTATCCATTGTTTATTTATAGTGAGCTTGTCGAACTACTATATCACTAATTAATCCTATTTCTCAATGAACGCTTACCCTCGATGAAGACATTGAAAATGAGCACCGTGAAGCTTACAGACAGGAGACCGAGAGCGATGCCCGCCAAGATATCGAGTGTCCAATGCGCCCCGAGGTAAAGTCGAGAGAAAGATATAAGGGTTACACCTAGAATCGAACCTAGAATCAGCATAGTTTTGCTTATATAGGTTCTCATCCTACCGAAGAAAGAATAAGCCAGCATGAAAAAGAAGGCGGTAGCAACCGTGGCGTGCCCGGAAGGAAAACTCCAACCACTAACATCAATAAGTTCTGAACCCGGTCGCGCAACTTGGAAAGTATTTTTAAGTACCGTGAGCGAGACTATAGCTACCATTAAGGTCACGATGAAAAGGACAGCGTCATAGTAGCGACTACGCATGATAAGTAAGACGGCAATAAGAGCAGCTGCAGATGAAAGGATGAATGGGTCACTCAATCTAGTCACAGTCACAAGAATAGTTGTTAAGAAAGGTGTGCGTACACGCACTACCACTTGCTCGATAGCAGTGTTAAGGGGTATGAGCTCCGTACCGGAGAGCAAACCTTCAATAATAATCACGAGCACCAGCCCAGAAATCATATAGACCAGAAGGAAGAGAATATTCTTTGCCCAATTTGGAAACATCATGTTCTTAAGCCTAACATAAGGATATCGAGCTCCATAGTAGCGACTCCGACAACCTTGTCCGCACCCCCATAATATATGTATAAGAGTCCATCACGCACGATCATACCGCAAGGAAAAACCACATTGTTTACTATTCCCTCTTTCTCATATGGCTCTTCTGGTTCAAAGATTGGATCGGCCGAGCGTGACAGCACGATGGTCGGGTCTTTGAGATCTAAGAGAACTGCTCCGATACGGTAAGTGTGATGATGCTCCGAGATGGCATGATAAAGAAGAACCCAGCCCTCTTCAGTTCGGATAGGCGGAGCAGTAATGCCGACTTTAGCGCTATCCCACATTCCTGGCCTTGGTCCGAAAATACGGATACACTTATTGACGGTCTCCTTCTTGAAATCAAGTGATTTAAGAAAGTCGGCGCAAATATCTGTCCCAATGCGATGAAGCACAAGATACTTGCCTCCGACTTTCTCGGGGAAAATACAGGTATCTTTATCATCGACACCTTTCGGAGTAATGAGCTCTGGTTTCGACCAATTCCAATGACGCGAGAGAAAATCTTTTTCTCCTATAGAAGTAACGGCCACTCGCGGCGGACCAATACCGTCGAAGGCGGTGTAGCACATGTATAAGTCCTTTCCAATTTTGGTAATACGCGGGTCTTCACACCCCGAATTAGCTCCCTCTATCTTCTTGGTTTCGAAATCCTCGCGCGGAACATAAATCGGCTCACTAAGACGTTCGGTGATATTCGCTCCGTTTACACTTAGAGCGTAGCCGATAGTAGAAGTATTGTCATTTGAGAGGGCGCGGTAGAGAATATGAACTCCCTCTCCGAGGTCAATGGCGGCAGGATTGAATGTTGCTTTTGATTCCCAAGCATGATTTGGGTCAGGCACAATGATGGGATTATGCTCAAGACGTTTGAAATGCCAGCGATGTCTGGTCTCGCTCGAGATAGTCGAGACCAAGTCGTCGATATTAACGCGAGTCAAACAAACGGTGGTATCAGAAGCCCCGTAATAAATAGTTAGAGTCTCGTCTCTAAGAAGCGCGCCTGACGGGAAAACGATATTTGAGACATGGCCGGAGAGTTCATAAGGTTCTTCAGGCACCATCAAGGGACCCTTAGTAGACCCTACAATTTTGCGCGGGTCTTTCAAGTCAAGAAGCAGGGCTTCGATGCCAAACTGGGGTCTAAGATTTTCCGATGAGGGAAAATAGTGTTCGATATGCGAATAAATAAGAAGCCAACCATATTTTGTTTTAATCGGTGTTGCTCCAATTTCGACATGGTCATTCTCTATCCGGCGTGGGTCTACGACATGCTTGTCAATCTCGCGATGCCACTTCTCCCAGAATACAGGCGACCACAATTCCTCGACACTGTCTGTCTGAACGATAGCCATTTTCGCTGGCGGGCTATCCGTATGAGCGCTGAAAATAGCTGTAACCTTACCGTCTATTCGTTCCGGGAAAAGAGTCATGGCTTTGGCATTAAAGGGCGTAACTAGATGCCGGGCATCAACTCGTTTAAGGTCATTCGAAATTGCCACAGCAACCTTGATACCTTCTGCAGTAAATGGAAAACGGGAAAGAGCCGTATAGAAAATGTAATATCGATTTTCAAAAAAGGTGACGCGTGGGTCCTCACAGCCAAATTTTTCCCACTCTTCTTCCGGTGCTATAAACTGCCTGCGTTCCTCGAAGTGCAGGCCGTCTAAACTCTTAGCTATGCCAATGGTAGACATTTGGTCCGGCACTCTTAGCGGATCTTTGCTTGATATCGCCCGATATAGGCCATAGATATTTCGACCTCGTTTCACCGGCGACATATTGAATGTGGCTGATGCTTCCCAATGATGATCTCTCTGGGGTACTAGAATTGGATTCTCCTGTGATCTTTTGACTACAAACATGGAAATCTATGCCACCTTGGCGGATTTGACCGAAAAAACAGCGTGTTCATTCTTCATAAGTTTACCAACGAAGTCATGCAAATTGGTATAGGCCACGCCGATGTGCTTGTCACCGCCACCATAATAGACAAAAAGAGTGCCCTCTTTGACAATTGCTCCGGATGCATAAATGATGCCGGGTTTCCAGTCATTCTCGTACCATTCATCGGGCTCAAGTACTGGATAATTGGAGCGGCAAAGAATCTTGCTAGGGTCATCGAGGTCCAGGAGCATGACACCAAGCTTATAGCGATGGTATTCATCTTCGCTCATAGCATGATAAAAGAGAAGCCAACCGTAAGGAGTCTTTAAGGGTGGCGGTCCGGCGCTTCTGATAAATGTATCCCATGCTTCTGTGTTGCCCCAAGCATGACGACGAGGGGTCGGCTCCTTACAACTTTCAATAAACTTGCCCTCGGCAAACACATTAAAATCATCTACATACTCGACAGTTACTTTCGGCGCAATATTGTGTAAGATGGCAAATTTCCCATTTATTTTCTCTGGAAAAAGAACCCAGTTTTTGTGTACTTCATTTGGAGGAGAGAGAAAGACAAGGCGACGCCAAGCCCATCGGCCTTGTTCCAAATCATCTTCACTAATAGAAGTTAACCCGACTCTAACAGAGTGCCATCCATTAAACATATTGAACGTTAAATACACCCGGCCGCCAATTTTGACAGCCCTCGGGTCTTCACATCCACCCCATCCGCCTCCAGAAACATAGAGTTTCGTGTCATACATGAGTCTAGCTGGAGAAGTATATGGATGATGTTTCGCCGATTCGATGACGGACTCAGGCATGTAGACTGGATGAGGATATCGCTTATCAAAGTGAACGCCATCCAAACTTGAGGCATAGCCAATACGAGAAATGCCATCGGAACCCAGAGCACGATAGAAAAGGTGGACACGCCCCCCATGCATAACTGCGCCAGGGTTGAAAACCGCTTCCGATTCCCAATAAGAACCTGATGCCGGACTAATAACAGGATTGTGGACAGCTCTGCGGAGGTCTAATGCTCTTGGTTTTTTCTTGACCTTTCTTTTCTGTGTTTTTCCGCCTTTTCGGCGGATCGCCGACGAGGCGATTTTGGCAATTTTCTTCTTCGGTGACTTTTTAATTTTTTTCTTAGGTGCGGCCATATTTAGCTCTTATTATAGCACCAATGGTCCTACTCCAGCATTTCAAGTATGACCTTTTTCGCTTCCTCTGGATTTCCAACGGCTCTGCATTCTATCCCCAAGGTTAGAGCTGGCTCATCGTTACCACCTTTAAACAGTTTATCCCCAATGTAGAGCATCTTCTCCTTTGAAATACCAGTTTGCTCTATAAGCTTATTGAGCCCATATGCCTTATCTATACCGACTCTCGTAACTTCTATGGAAGTAGTCCCGCCAATGCGCATTGAGAAACCCGGCAGAGCGCGCTTGAGCACTTCTATCATCCGCTCACGCTTCTTGTTGTCAGGGTCCCACTTTTCCTTGAGTGCGATGGGCGCTTCTTGTCCTAAGGCGGAGAAATTAAGTTGAGCTCCTCGGTCTTCTACCAGTTCCCCGTAAATTTTATCAGGGCTTTCAAATCCTGATTCCTCAAAAATATTCCCAAAAGCTGTCTTGATGCTCTCCTTCTCTTCTTTGGAGAGTGGGGCATCGTGCTGGCACTGCCAACCATCGCGATAGTTACAAAAGACGGTGCCATCAGTCGGCAACAGATAAAGATTTTTCATTTTCTCTCGTTGGCATACAAGAGGGCCGAGAATCTGCCATTTGAACTGATTGTAGCTAGCGCCAGAGATTATCGCTACCTTATATTTCTCCATGAGCCGACAGATGAGTGTCGCCATTTCACTGTCAAGCGGTAGCTTGCTCCGTGTCAACGTACCGTCGATGTCAAAAGCAATCAGATCGCAATTTTTTTCAACTATTTTTTTCATAAATTATTATTAAATTTTCTTTCTTTTTAGCATGACTGCATTGATAGCTACAATCACTGTGCTTACCGACATCAGCACCGCTGCAACGGCAGGATCCAGTAATATGCCCTTGAAGGCAAGCGCGCCCGCGGCGAGAGGCAGCGCGAGGATATTGTAGCCAGCTGCCCACCAAAGATTTTGAATCATTTTTGAATACGTCAACTTGGACAATTTTATAATTTTTACAATATCTCTTGGATCGTTTCTGACGAGAATAATCCCAGCTGATTCAATGGCAACATTGGTCCCTGCACCTATGGCAATACCGAGATCGGCCTGGCTAAGAGCCGGGGCATCATTGATACCATCTCCCACCATTGCCACTTTCATATTACGCTTTTGGAGCTCTTTAATTTTATCTGATTTCTCGTGGGGCAATACTCTGGCAAAATATTCGTCTATTTTAAGCTCTTCACTCACCCATTTTGCCACATCCAGAGAATCACCGGTAATCATTGCCGTACGTACCCCCATTACCCTAAGCATCTCAATTGCTTCCCGAGATTCCTCCCGGATAATATCGGCAAGAGCGATCGTGCCCAAAAGTATACCTTCTTTAAGCGTAAAGATGATTGTTTGTCCTTTTCTACCCCCGTCTCGAACTTGTTTTGAAAGCTCATCAGGTATATTGATTTCCATACTTTCAAGAAGTGCCGGGCCTCCCACCATTACTTCCTTATCTTCTACCAAAGCCTTCACTCCCTTACCCTTCAACGCTTCAAATTTCGCAGTACTTTTGAGCAAGAGTCCTCGTTCCTTTGCCTTGGCAACCACCGCCTTTGCGATTGGATGTTCGGATAGAGCGTCAAGTGATGCGGCTAATTCCAAGACTTCATCTTTAGTATGACCACTAACACTCCATATCTCCACAATCCCAAACTCACCCTTTGTCAAAGTTCCCGTTTTATCAAATAGCACGATATCAATCGTCCGAGCCGCTTCCAAAGCCAATCTTTGTTTTACGAGAATGCCATTCTGCGCCGCTTTGGTTGTAGAAATAGAGGCAACCAGAGGTACGGCCAATCCCAAAGCATGCGGGCAAGCAATTACTAGCACCGCCACAAGCCGAGCTACCGCAAAACCAACCTCGGCACCAGCTAGAAGCCAGGAAACTAATGTGATAATACCTCCCACCACAGCCACAATTGTCAAATAGAAAGCGGCACGGTCAGAAAGCACCTGCAACCTTGATTTAGAAGCTTGAGCTTCGGCAACCAAGCGCATCACACCGGCTAGAAATGTTTTCTCTCCAATATTTGTAATGCTAATTTTAAGCGCCCCGTCGCCGTTTATTGTTCCAGCAATAACTGAATCACCTGCTGTCTTGGAAACAGGTTTCGATTCTCCGGTGATCATAGATTCATTCAGGTGAGATTCCCCTTCTGTAATTTTTCCATCAGCAGGAATCTTAGCTCCTGGCCGTACGAGAACCACATCATTCTCCCTAAGCAGAGAAAGGGCGATAGTCTCTATTCCCCCATTACGAACAACTTCTGCGGTATCAGGAAGCAATTTCGATAGCTCTTTAAGAGCGCCCTGGGCTCCACTTACCGCTCGCATTTCAAGCCAATGACCAAGAAGCATAATGGTAATAAGAGTGGTCAGTTCCCAAAACAAAGCTTCTACACCACTAAACACGGCATACACGCTCCAGACATACGCAGCTGAAATGGCGATGCCAATAAGCGTCATCATGCCGGGCATTCGCCCTTGAATCTCCCTCCGCGCTCCGGCCAAAAAGATCCAGCCGCCGTAGAAAAATACTATCGAACCAAGTACCAAAGGCATGTATGCCAATCCGGGAAAATCTGGCAGAGACCATTTAAAGATTACTTGAAAAACATCAGCATAGATTACAACGGGGATGGTGAAAACTAAGCTTACCCAAAATTTTCGGAGAAACATTTTAGTGCTGTGACCAGTGTGTTTATCGTGTGTAGTATGCTCATTCGTATCAGTCTTTTTCTTTTGGACGGGAACAAGATTCATGCCACATTCAGAACACATACCCGCTCTATCCTGTCTGATTTCTGGATGCATAGGGCAGGTGTAAATTGTTTCTTTCATATCATTCTATATTCCATTTGAATAAGCGTTCAGTCACACCACCGATATTCTTAATTTTAAGCTCGATGTATTTAGGCATAGGCTCTATGGGATCGAACACCAATACCCCCTCTCTGTGATGACCACCAGACGGCCCCTCCCAGCCAATTGGTTTGTACTCTTTATCCTGGCCATCAATGAGAACAGCGGACTCTGTCATGTCCTGATCCAATTCAACCGAATGGGTATCCATAACTATATCGAACTTCCATTCTTTTGATTGGGAAGAAATATCAATAGAGGTAACGGTAATGGAAACTGCTGCTTGATTATCGGTTTTTGATTCCCAATTTTCAGGCTTCGGATTATAAAAAATCAGAAATCCTCCCATAAGCACAATCGCCAGTATAGATATTAAAATGATTTTATTCATGACCTTTTTTGAACTGGATGATTTTGTTGCCGATAAACGTAATGCCGAATATATTGAAAGCTAGACCGACCCAGAAAATCTCTACTTGATATTGAGCAATCACAGAAATGGCTCCGGCGATACCCAATATTGGCACGATATTGGTCAAGTAGTGCGTGCAACATGAGATCATCGAGAGAGCAGAGGTTGCCCCTGTCACTGCCACAGTCTTGCCCTCCATAGCCATGCTACTATTTTCCACAAGTTGTTTCAGGTAAGAGTACAGACCAATCTGAATTCCGAAACCTACTACCAAACTGATAATAAAATACCAATAGATTGCGAACTGACTTTGAGCAAAGCTCCAGCCGGAGACCAATGTAAGCACGACAAAATAAACTCCAAGCAAAATTACGCTTGCGAGCATTCCGTATAGAACTGGTTTTACGACGTTAGTGACAACAGTCATGACCTGAATGGTTTTTGCCCTTGTTATCTTTGTTTTTATCTTCTCCGTCAGTGGTCGTTTTTTCTTGATTAGAGTGTTTATGTGATTTGCCCATCATAAAGAAGTGAGCTATTGCCATTAACGCAACCCCCCCTATGACAATCCATGTTTGCATAGTTATTTGTTAATAAGGCTTGAATTATGCATCCACACGAAATAGGAAGCAAAAATCCAAGCAAAGATGAACATATAGATTGCACCGAGCATGAAGCTACCGAAACTGATCCAAGTAAAGCCCGGAAGCGTTTCAAAGAGTCTGTGATGAAGCTCAATACCCTGTACACTGCGAAGTGGCAGAAATCCGCCCAACACACAAAGAACGTATGCTGCCTCGGCACCAAGAACACATTTCCAACCATACGATTTTAATGATAATTGTTCCATAAATTTAATTTATTATTTTTCTATTTATTTGATAACGCGTACAGGTCTACAAGTTCTTTAATGGCTTTGGCCTCCTGTTTTTTGTCATTGAGCATGTGCTTCACATGACCATGAAGATGGTTAGCCAAAAGCAACCTATCCATACTCTTGAGCGATAGCTGTATTGATCGAGACTGTGTTATCAAGTCAATACAGTATCTCTCCTCTTCTATTGCCTTTATAAGGCCATCAAGTTGGCCACGAATGATTCTAGCTCGGTGAGTAGCTTTCTTTTTTAGCTTTTGATCTAACATGCCCATACTCTATACCCCCATACCCTATCTGTCAAACATACTGTGGATAAGTTATATGCCACATCCGCCCTGCTGCCCTCGTGGTACAACCGTTTCTCCGGTCCCTACTCCACAACCACTCCCACCCCCCTGTTGCCCCGACTGAGGAACTTGAGCAGCAATTCTTGCAAAGCCTGAACCGCTTGAATATTCCGCACCAAGAAGCATTTGTGGAGTTACAGTCTTTGAATCAATGCCTTTTATTTTGAGATATTGAGCAATTGTCTGATATTGATCCGGGAACCATCTCATGTTGGCCGTTATGGCCGCATTCCACATCTCTCCCTCTGTGGCTCCTTGCGATGCCAGGTATTCAAGAAGTCCGAGCATGGCCATGCCGTGATTGCAGTCCGGGAAATGCGTCGAGTTGTTGCAACATGGTCTGTAAATACCTTTTACAATTTTCTCCACAAATGACTGCTGATCTGGTGTGAGTGTAGCTAGAATATGTTTGCTGTAATGATTCATTACCGATCCGGTCGTTACCGTCCAACCCCCAACTGATGCCATGTTTGTAGGTCCGCCATATCTCGGGTCCATAATCGGTCCGCTCTCAAGAACCTGATTTTTATTAGCCAAGCCATATGCCCACAATAGATTAAGTTCCGTTACTTGCGGCAGTTTAGAAGGATCAGTAGACCCGTTTGCGACTAAAGTAGCCAGCATTTTCTCTTCTGCCTCAAGCGGCAAAATGCTTCCGCCATCTGCTAAGATTGCTTGAACATTTTGCGCGTTAGAATTCTTTGCAGTTTGTGCTTGCAACGAACGATTCCCATTGTTATAGACCATAGCTCCTGCGACCATGATTCCCGCGACGATAACGGCTATTGGTAATATATATGGATTATCCTTTTTTTCGTTTTCCATGTTTTTGTTTTTAGCAGCATTGCTTCATCTGCTCTTCAAGTTCGTGTACATGCTCTTTACTACCATTATTGTCACTATGGACAAAGAGCTTATAAGCAATGATGAGTAATACGATTAATTCAATAAAGACAGTAACTTTAGTGAGATTGGTAATCAACACAAATGCAAATGGCATACCGATTGCAATAGTTGTAATTTTCCATCGGAGAGAGCGGCGTTGATAAGTAATACCAACAACACTGCCACCCATGAGAAGCGCTATAGGAAACTGCAAGACTTCAAATGGCATAATACGCCACGCAACAAGCGCGCTCATAACAAGCCAGAGACCGCTTATTGTTACGCAGATCCAGCAGATTTTTAAGTGAGTCATCATGGATTAATGGATTAGATGAACAATACGAGAATTCCGATAACAATCATGGCAATGCCAGCCCATAATCTCACAGTCTGGATCCTAGTTCTTTTCCACTCTTGCATTTTATCTACAACCAGCTTATCCGAGGTAATCCAAAGAACAGTTGCGAGGGGTACTATCAGGAGAAGATTGTAGAGGAAGAGATACCAAAAGCCAGAGAAATATGTCACTTGATCTCTCAAGAGCCCAATCACCATTAAGTACGGACCACCCATGCAAGGGAATTGGCACAAGCCAACCAGAAGCCCCAGGCCGAACGCGGCTGGTAGTGAGACTTTTCCCATGAGCTCACTCATCCATTTATGGGAAACACTTGGAACTTTGAGTTTGATGGGGAAATTCTGGAAAAATCTGTTAAGGAGATTCAGGACACCGAAGGTTATTAAGAGGCCCGCTCCAAGCTTGCCCATGAAGTGGGGCGTATTGAAGATGTGCAAGACTCTAAGAATTCCCAGACCAATCAAGAGATATGCGGTAAATATGCCTGCTATGTAAGTCCCACCTATTTGGATGATTTTCTTCCGGGTCATCTGTAGACCAAAGAGAAAAGCAATCGTAATGAGAAGAATGGAGAATGAGCACGGATGTACGCTGTCGAGAATTGCTGCTATAAGTACAAGCGGCAGAAGCCAACTGCCTTGGCCACTTACATTCCACAAGAGCTCTGATGCTAGACTACTTTGCTTCAAGAGAGCGACGCCTGCCACAGCTACAGCGATAATTAAGATGAAAGTTATTACTCTTTTCATACCTTATGGCGTAACCACCGCTTTAATCTGGAACTCGAGTACACGTCCTAGGCTGTCTTCCAATGTAACTACTCTATTAATTATCCCTACGCCAGCTGGCCCGTGAGCATTGGGGTCAAAAACTACCCTGATTTTTCTTGATTCACCAGGCTTAATAATTTCATTGGCCTTGGGTACGGTTCCGCCATGTCCTACCATGCTGAAAGGCCCTTTTTCTGCATCACCATCTACGGTTTCCAAATAAGCTACAGTGCACATGCACGAGGTGGTAATTCTTTCGAGAATTATGTCTTGGCTATCCGCGTTACTTATCTCAAAGGTTTTCTCCACCTTACCTTGAGCCATGCTTATCTTGCCAAAATCATATAAAGTTTCCAAAGCTTCTAGAGCATTTACAGAAGGACTTGAATTTGGATTTGCTGAAACTGATTCTTGAGCTGGGCGGCCCCACCACAACAGTCCCGCAATTACGAGAATTATGAGGAGAACGCCAATAATTGTTTTACTTTCCATTAAGTTTAGTTAATTGATAGTACTGATAATAACCCCGAACAGGAATAGATACGGCACGAAAGAAAGACAAGCCTTCAGACGCGCTTTTAGAAGGAGGGGCTAAGTTCGAAAAGGGCTATCCAGGAAATAAGTTTGTGTCTACCTAAATTAAATCTGAGTCTATAATCTTCAGATCTCTGTGTAATAAATTGGCTATATAAGAATCGAAACTTGAAAAGATAGATGGGGCCTATTATAGAAACTGCGATCAACAAAATTACAGAAAAGACAAGAGTGCTTATCGGAACGTTAAAGAAAGATTGGATGGCAGCAAAATGGTGTGTAATGATACTCCTAAGATTGACGGGGCAAAGAGTATTGGTCACGATCGAAGCAACGCAATCAGACTGTCCATGTCTCATGCTGTGATCCAAAGCTTCCAAACCAAATATGCCTATTCCGACAAAACTCATTATTAACAATAATGACGCGAGATATTTCATAAGATTACGAAATTAGTATATACCCCTAGGCCCTATTGGTCAAATTAAGCGATACAGATAACTTAATCGAAATTAAGCTCGATTTTGTCCTTGTCGCGCATGACGTAATCGCCAAATTCTGTATTTTCTTCTCCATTGACTGCCATTTTCATATTCATTCCGAATTCATTCATGTCTTTGCCCCAGTTGCGAAAAAAGTTGCCAAGTTTTATATCATCTTTAGTTACGCGCCCACCGAATTCAAGATGAAGGAGCGGCAGGTCTTCGTGGGTATGCACAGGTTGATGAACCACACCTAAACCAATATTTTGTGGGATATTTTGTTTTTCTCCTTTAACGTAAATCTCAAGTTGAGGGTGCCAGTGTATACCACCAGTGGCGACAATATTTGGGTCATTTGATTCTAGTGATTTTGACCACCACACCCCTCCCGCAAGTAGGAAAACGATGGCGCCACTGATGGAAAGTGTTTTGTTCATACCCAAAGTATATCAGTTCAAAACAAAAAAGTTTTTCTTAGTTTATCTTTCAATTATCTGTGGCTAGCTCCATTTTTTAAGAATACTTCTCTAAAAGGGGCGGCTATCCGGTTATGCTCCGGATCTGAGAGTTCCACAAACTCTAATGCTACTATTACACCATAGCCGCCATCAATTTTTCTTTCATTCCCTCGTACCGATGTACAAGGTGGTGGCAATTATGACACAACCATATCAAGTTTTCTACTTTGTTATTACTTCTGTTTTCGTCTACATGATGAACGGCGAGTATTCTGATATCTTCAGTTTTACACAATCTACATTTCTTAGGAATTTTAGTTCTGCTCAACAGACTCCGATACGTAAACTGACCATTTGTGTAGTTAGCATGTTTGGCTCCACTAAACTCAGTATTGCGCCAAGTTGTCTGGCAGCTCTTGGAACAAAACCATTTTCGACTTTTAGAAATTCTCAGAGCCTTTAATGATTTATATACTTCCTTGTCGCAAGTATGACATGCCACCACTTTCCCATTTTTCATACTAGTATGATGACATTCTGCCGAACAATATTTACCCCACCCATTTTTCACATAAGAAAGTTTTGTCTTGAATACGGCCTTACAAAGTTTGCATTTCTTCAAAAGTGGCATACAAAATATTATACCGCTTTTGGTCAGCAAACCGTATTGTGGAGTTTCCCAGAAACAGAGGGGATAACCGGGTGCGCGGGAGAGGATTTGAACCTCCACGCCCTTGCGGACACTGGCACCTCAAGCCAGCCTGGCTACCGTTACAGCACCCGCGCATTGTTGTTAATATTACTTTGCTTCTGCTTTAGAAACCACTTCTTCAACTTCTTTCGCCATTCGAATATTTCTCATCTGACGGCTGATTTCTTTGGCCGCTTTTTCTCGGATGTGGTAGAGCTTGGCGCGGCGAATCTTTGAGCGCTTAACCACTTCAATCTTATCTATCACGGGAGAATAGAGCGGGAAAATCTTTTCCACGCCCACACCGGAAGATACGTTCCTGACAGTGAAAGTGGCGCCCGCTTCCCTGCCGTGTTTACGCGCCAGCACCAAGCCTTCAAAGGCCTGCAAGCGGGTCTTGCCCTTCTCGACAATTTTCTGCCAGACGCGCACAGTATCCCCCGACCGCAAGTCGAGCCCTTGCCTCTCTTCAATATTTACCGGGCTGATTATCCTATTTGCTGTCATATTGGTAGCAGACAATTTAACATAGTACCCGCCTCAAGACAAACTATCTGGGTTAGCCAGTAGTTTATATGTATTTCCGTGTTTCAAGAGCCCCCGATAGGAAGTGATAATTTCTTTAGAAGGATTCTTGGAAAGCTTTTTTAACATTCTTCTTTTAGTCGTGGTTCTCAAGATCCGGTAGTTTGGGAAGCGTACCCAACCAAGAAAATCTACCCCGGAAGCAAAAGTTTTGATAAAAACTTTGCCTGGGTGAAGTGAGAGTATCAACCTTTCATAAAGAAAATGTACGATATATCGTACATTTTGAAGTAGGAAGTTTCTATCTCGTGAGAGAACTACAAAATCATCAGCATATCTAATATAGTATTTCACCTTAAGTCTATGTTTTATAAATTGGTCAAACTCATTCATGTATATATTCACTAGAAGTTGTGAGGTGAGATTACCGAGAGGTAAACCCTTATCTGGTTGTGTTGAGTAGAAACTTCCAATTATTGTCTCGAGGAGTCGGATAGCGTCTGCATCATGAATATGCTTCTTTAGAATTACTATCAATATACTGTGGTCAATAGAGGCAAAGAACTTCTTAATATCACACTTCAATACCCAGCATTGTTTAGTATTATTTTGGCTCACTTTCCAAAAGTATCTTTGAAACTGTCTTATCGCTTTATGCGTGCCTTTATTCAAGCGGCAAGAATAAGAGTCGGAAATGAATTTTTTATCGAAATATGGATATAGAACTCTATAGATGGCATGGTGGAGCAATCTGTCTCGCACCGTGGCTTTATGAATGTTCCTAGGTTTCGGATCTGAAATATTGAAGGCGTGGTAGGAACCGTGTTGGTAGGTTTTGTTGACTAAATCCAAATGAAGATTGTATATATTTTTTGAAAGGTTTTCGGAGAATTCGCCACGTCTTTGCGTTTTCTCTTTCCTTTAAGGAACTCTTGCCATGCGTCAAAAAGATTTTCCAAAGATATGATAAGCTCGTACATATGGATAAGACTAACATTACCCCCCCCCCGCAAAAGTACCTTCGGTACTTTTTAAGGAAAAGAATACTTACACATATTGGTTAAAATTGTATAAAAAAATATCTAAGCCAGAACGCTTTGGCATCGGGGAGAAAATAGATGATTTATTTCTTGAAACCTTGGAACTGACTTACAAAGGCAGATACGCTTCTCTTTCAAATAAGATCCCTTTCCTAGAGCAAGCAATATTGAAAATAGACAGAATTAAATTTTTCTCGGAAATCTTGTGGGAGAATAAACTGATGACTACCAAGCAATATGTTGAATTTCTTGAAAAGCTTGAGGAAATCGGTCGAGAGCTGGGCGGTTGGAAAAAGGGAATCTTAAACAAAAACTCCCGCCCATAAGAGTGGGAGAAACTGAAGAGTTTCGAGAAACGACCTGGTTGTCTGCGTTCCACCTGTTCGGATTGTCGACCGAGTTGGCATTGACGTTCCAGCCGTCGTTGTCAGCGTTCCAGTTCGCGTTCACGGCCCAGAGTCGTTTCGTGCCAAGCGCCATCTATGCCACCGTCTCGCGATTATTCTTGAGACTGTATCGAATTCCGAGTCTCTACTCGTTAGCGCTTCGCACCAACTATTTTATTTTTTGAAACCGGATTATCCGGTTTTCATCTGCCACCCCAAACCTTAGTCGAGAGTGCCAGCAGATTGATTGAATTATATAAAGAAAGGGCACCTCTTGCGAAGTGCCCTTGGGCCCAGTGTCATCCTGCCTTCGGCAGGAGTCAAAGGGTCTAGTTGCGAGAAACGACCTGGCGGTCTGCGTCCCACCTGCGCGGACTGCCGACCGAGTTGGCATTGACGCTCCAGCCGACGTCGTCAGCGCTCCAGAGCGCGTCCACGGCCCAGAGGTTTCCGTCCTTACCCTTGAGGTAAAAGACGAACCACTCCGACGAGCCGCGATTGGCTGCAAGGAACGTCTGGAACTGGGAGACTGTGAGCTCGGCCTTGCCGCCAAGCTCGGCGAGGATTGGGGCGTCGAGCGACGCCTGTTCAAGCTTGCGGACAGCGAGCTCGACCTCCTCCGTCGCCTCGACTTCGAGGCCCAAGAACTGGGTCTCGAAGTTTTTCCCCATCCATCGCACCCCGGCTTCCTTGAAGTACTCCTTCGAGGTGGTAACTGCCGGTTTGGAAAAAACCACCACAGTGCGGATGATGGTGAGAATCGTCTCGAAGACGATCCTGCCCTGCCCACCGATGAAACGGAGGAAGTTCTCCCAACCGCCCATGCGGTTGATACAGGCTTCCGTCTGCCCTGCGGTCACGTTGCTGTACTTGGCCATGATAATCTCCCTTCGGCTGAAAGCCAAGAGCTTCCCTCTACCCGAGGTTGTGGGGGCTTAGCGACACCATGTCGCCATAGCTCCGAAAATACAAGGCAAGACCTTGCACACTCAAAGCTATGGCGAATTTCTCACAAATAGTCCTGTAAAAGAGCTTTATTTATCTGCTTCAATTGTACACCCAAACAAGCTATATGTCAAGGATTTTTCTGACACCCAGATTTATGGCTCTAAATAAGGTTTTTTGATGCTTTTTGGAAATCTTCCGGATACGGGGCTTCAATTGTGACTTTTTTGCCGCCTACGGTTTTGAAAGTGATGGCGCGGGCGTGGAGAGCGAGGCGATTAAAGTCAAGGAGACATGGTTTGTTGGGTGCGTAGAGTTTGTCACAAACAAGCGGGTGGTGAAGCGCCTTGAAATGTACTCGAATTTGGTGAGTCCTGCCCGTCTTCGGTTTGGCTTCGACAAAAGTAACGCTTCCATCTTCCGCTCGTTTCAGCACTTGGAAATACGTAATGGCTTCACGTTTCTCCCCCCCACCCGCAACGCTCTCGCTTGCGAGGCGGGCGGGTCTCGCCTCCCATTTTCTAAAATTGCCTCTGCCCCTGCCTATCGGCAAATCAATAGTGCCCCGGTCATCTTTAAGATTGCCACTTACAAAAAGGTGGTAGATTTTTTCAATCTCTCTTTTTTGGAATTGCTCTTTGAGACACGCGTGGCCTTTTTTCGTTTTGGCGAGAAGTAGCACCCCCGAAGTTTCTCGATCTATTCTATGCACTATTCCAGGCCTTTCTATATCACCCATAGGCTCTCCAACATTTTTAGATTCTGGATATTTACTCACGAACCACTCACTTACACTATCCGGACTTGCCCCGTACCCAGCTCGCTGTGGTACGGGGTGTACTACCAATCCAGCCGGCTTGTCGAGCGCGACAATGTCATTGTCTTCGTAGAGAATGTTTTTGGATAAATCAGTCATGAGTGAGCACGAGAGGATTTGAACCTCCACGAGATTGCTCCCACTGGCTCCTGAAGCCAGCGCGTCTGCCAATTCCGCCACGTGCTCGTACACAGAGCATATAATATATGATAACATCGTGCCATTAGGGTTTACCCTGATGTATAGAAGGGCGGTTAGCTCAGTTGGTAGAGCGCTTCGTTTACACCGAAGATGCCAGGGGTTCGAGTCCTCTACCGCCCACTAAACTCAAATGAATATAAAATTTGATTCTTTCATTCGATTTATCTGGCGTTTTTGGGCGCCAATACACCCGTATATCAGGAATTTCCTTCTTTATTCCCACGTGGTTCACCATTGCGGGAAGCAACGTTACCATCTCGGTTATTTGAAAGCGGGGAAAACAGTCGGTGATTTGGAAAAATTTCTGTGGCGAAAGCGATTCTGGACATGCCTTATTACATGGATTGATGACGGTGAAGTATTAAATCTTAGACGATTCCATGGGTTTCAATATCAATACCATTTAAGAATTTTCAAGGATGGTGAAATAAGGGGTCATTACGAGAGAACTCCGGAATCACACCCAATTGAACATATGAAAGAAATCGGCATGGAGGCGCGACATGAGGATTTCTCACATTTCCTTAACGGATGGATATCGACAAGAAACAGTGGTCATTTGTAACTTTTTTTCTTGTCCTCGGACTTCTTCGAGAGTATAATTAAGGTTGATGTTTCGTCAAGTTAAAAGGTGGGCATTCCTTTTTGTATCACACCTACTCCATGGAAGAACGCACTTTCTTTTTACGCTTCTTATCGCGTTTCTTTTTTCCGTCGGAGCGGCACGGCTTCTCGGCATCTTTTCCCCGTGGCAACTTCAAATCGCTGGATACCATATTCATCATTTCTATACTGGTATCATTCTAATATCGATCGGCGCCATCGCCTTGCTTCTTCTCGAACCGGAAGAAAGCGGGCGTACTCACGAGAGGAAAAAGCTTTTTTTATCTCGCATGATCGGTGTTGGCCTCGGACTTGTTGTCGACGAGGTGGGCCTTCTCCTGTCTTGCACTACCGATGGATTATTATGTGAGTATACCTATGGAGATCTCGGCAGTATGATCTCTGTTGTATTCTGGATACTAATCTCTCTTATTATTCTTCTTGAATTTCCTCATTCGTGGCTTTTGAAAATACGTTCCTATCTTCCTGTATTATTTAGAGAGCATAACCAATATCCATAATGCGTTTTACTATTTCTCTTGTCGTTCTGCTTATTGTTTCAACCGGTGTCGCGGGGTGGTACTTTTTCTACGCTCCAAATAATGATTTCGAGGAGGGCTCTACATTTGCCTATCAAGTAAAACGAATGTCGCTCAAGCGTGTGGTATCACTGAACGGAATCGTCGAGCCCGAAAAAAAAGTTGAGCTTTCATTCGAACGTAACGGAAAAGTGAAGAACGTATATACTTCCGTAGGCGAAAAAGTTGTGGCGGGCATGCTCCTAGTCGAGCTTGAAAACTCCGATCTTCTCGCCGACCTTGCCCGCGCCGAAGCTGATCTTGCCGCAGAAAAGGCTGATCTTTCAGGCACTGAAAAAGGTCCAACCGAAGAGGATAATGACATCGCGAACATAAGGGTCAAAAATGCAGAGCGTGCCATCGAAGATTCTAGAAACGAACTCCTTGCACGGATTATCGACACATATACGAAAGTTGACGACGCGATACGAAATCGCCTTGATCGATTTATCAATTATCCCCAGAGTCCAAGACCTGAGCTTGCCATTTCGGGAGGTAATTCAGCGATTCGACAGTCAATTGAATCAGGCCGCGCGAGTGTCGAGCTACTTTTGAACGACTGGCACAAAGACATATCAGAACTTACTGGCACCCTCGATTTTTCTACCGTTATAGCTCAGTCATACGTGGCCATCGATTCTGTTCGTGCCATCCTTCGCAATACAACGTTTTTCCTCGACCCTGTCACCTCTTCGATAAGTCTCACGCAGGAAACGCTTGACAACTACCGCGCAGATGTTAGTGCGGGACGAGCCAATGTCGAATCCGTCCGAATTGCGCTTATTCTTTCAGAAGAGAAATTCAATAGCGCTGTATCCACTCTACGCCTGACGGAGGGAGAACGGAGAAAAGTGCGGGCAGGATTCACCCAAGATGAAATTGATGCGGCGCGCGCGCGTGTTAAGCGCGCCGAGGCACAAGTTCTCAAAGTAAAATCAGATTTTTCCAAAACAGTTATCCGTTCTCCAATTACAGGTGTCATTTCTCGCTTTGAGACAAAAAAGGGGGAAGCAATCGTTTCGGGAAAGGTCATCGTAACAGCAATGGCAACCCATTATCTCATACGCGTCAATATTCCCGAAGCAGATATCACAAAAGTGAAAATAGACGATCATGCTATAGTAACGCTTGATGCGTACGGATCAGGAGAACCTTTCCCTGCGATCCTCACTAATATCGAACCCGCGGAAGAGATTATTCAGGGCGTTGCAACATACAAAAGCACTCTTGAATTCGAGACGCAGGATCTGCGGATAAAATCCGGCATGACGGCAAACATTAATATTGTTACCAGCGAGAAAACCGACGTCCTCGCGGTACCCCAGCGAGCCGTTATCCGACGTGGCGAGAATCGCTATATTCGGGTAGCAAACGCGCGAAACGAACCCGAAGAGAGAAAGGTGGAAGTCGGCATTGTCGATTCAAAAGGATTCGTGGAAATCACAGAAGGACTTTCGGAAGGAGAGTCCGTAGTCGTGTATTAATCTCTATGGCAATCATTAATGTTTCAGGCCTTGGAAAGGTATATGGAAAAAGCGAGGCCCAAACGGTTGCCATCCGCGATATATCGTTTTCGGTGGAAGAGGGCGAGTTTGTTGCGATTGTTGGTCCATCGGGGTCGGGGAAATCAACGCTTCTCCATATTCTCGGCTTTTTAGACCGTCCGACAACTGGAAGCTACCGATTTGAGGGAAAATCAATGAGTGAATATTCCGATGACGAATGCGCGCGTATTAGAAACCAAAAAATGGGATTTGTGTTTCAGTCATTTAACCTTCTTCCTCGCGATACGGTCGAAGAAAATGTCGCACGGCCACTTCTATACGCGAAAGTGAACCGTCGAGAACGGAATACTATCGTGGGACATGCTCTTGAGAGCGTTGGAATGAGCCATCGGATTTATCACCGACCCTTTGAGTTGTCCGGTGGAGAGAAGCAGCGTGTCGCAATCGCCCGGGCAATTGTCAATAATCCGCGAGTGATATTTGCCGATGAGCCTACGGGAAATCTGGATTCTCAATCGGGAGCAAACGTCATGGATGTTTTTCAGGCGCTTCACACAGAAGGTCGAACTATTATCCTTATCAGCCATGATCGTGAGATTTCAAAGCATGCCCCACGCCTTTTAAGCATACGGGATGGACTTCTCGTATCTGATGAGCGCGGGAATGCGGCAAGTGTTCAATAAAAATACATTCATGCTCTGGAGAGACCTTATACGAATTACGTGGCAGGAATTGCGGAAAAATGGATGGCGCACGTTTTTTACTATTCTGGGAATTGTCATCGGTGTTGGCTCAATTATCATTGTTGTGTCTCTGGGGGAGGCTGCAGAGGAACTGATAGTCGAGGAGTTAAGTGGTCTTGGATCCCAGACGGTTCTGGTCGCGGCCGGCAGAGAACCAAAGGGGCCGGCCGATATCCTCGAGCTTCTCACAGATACACTAAAAGAACGGGAATATGAGGCCTTGCAAGATAGTTCAAGGGTACGAAACGTCGTGGCATTATCTCCTATCATTTTTCAGCCAGAAACATCAGAATTTGCAGGTGAAACTGAGCGAGGAACTCTTATTGGGTCAAATGAGGAGTTGTTCCACATTTTTCAGGTATATCCAGTTGAAGGCCGTATTTTTTCTGCAGAAGAGACGCGGAATCGGGCATCTATAGTCGTTCTCGGATCGAAGATAAAAGACGAACTTTTTGGGCCTTCGGATGCGGTGGGAGAAATGATAAAAATCAAAGGAAGATCGTTTCGGGTGATTGGCGTCCTGCCATCTGTTGGGAATATCACCATTTTCAATGTTGACGAATTTATGGTGATCCCATATACAACGGTACAGGATTACATTATAGGGACGAAATACTATAATCGCATCATTCTTGAGGCATCGTCCAATAAAGTTATCCCCTTGATTGTGAGAGATATTGAGGCAACACTCCGGGAACTACACGATATCACCGATCCATCAAAGGATGATTTTTTTGTTGATACGCAGGCCGATGCTGCGCTCCGTGTCCAAGCTGTGACCGATATTTTCGCTACACTTCTTATCGCAGTCGCCACCATTTCTCTTATTGTCGGTGGCGTCGGTATCATGAACATCATGCTTGTATCGGTTACCGAGCGGACAAAAGAAATCGGCATTCTCAAAGCGGTTGGCGCGACAAAAGATACCATTTTGGAACAATTTTTGCTTGAGTCAGTTTTGATCACTACCATAGGCGGAATTATTGGCATGATATTCGGGGTTTTCTTTTCTTACAGTGTTTCGCTTTTCATGCAAGCATTCGTAAATCCTGAATGGAAATTTGTGTTTCCCGTTTCCGCCGTATTTATTGGTGTTTTTGTCTCCGTCCTTATCGGTGTGGTGTTTGGTATATATCCCGCGAGGAAAGCTGCGCGCAAAGATCCGATCGAATCCTTATGGTATGAGCAATGATATAATGAACTGCTTATGAAAAAAGATTATCAAAAATTAAGCATCGCGGCACACAAGAAAACACGCGGGAAAATTTCGGTGATCGGGAAACTTCCGATAAATAATCGCCATGATTTATCTATCGCCTATACGCCGGGCGTTGCCGGACCGGCACTCGCTATAGCCAAAAATAAAGCTCTTACGTACGATCTTACTGCCACTAAGAACGGCGTGGCTATTGTCTCAGATGGCTCGGCTGTGCTCGGACTCGGCAACATCGGCCCCGAAGCGGCGCTCCCCATAATGGAAGGCAAGGCCGTACTTTTTAAACGTTTTGCAAATATTGACGGCTTCCCGATTGTGCTCTCTACGCAGAATGCTGATGAAATAGTAGCGGCAGTCAAGGCGATTGCCCCGACATTTGGCGGCATCAACTTGGAAGATATTTCTGCGCCGCGCTGTTTCGAGATTGAAGCGCGTCTGAAAAAAGAACTTTCTATACCCGTGATGCACGATGACCAGCATGGCACGGCGATCGTAGTCCTCGCCGGGCTGATTAATGCTTTAAAAGTGGTTAGAAAGAAAAAAGAATCCATACGCGTGGTCATAAATGGCGCGGGCGCGGCCGGAGTGGCTATCGCAAAATTGCTTCATCACTACGGAGTGCACAATATTGTGGTTTGTGACAGTCAAGGAATAGTTAGCGGGAAACGACGCGACCTAACCCCTATCAAAAAGGAGATTCTCAAAATCACAAACAAAGAAAATATTTCCGGGCTCCTAACTGACGCTCTCAATAATTCTGATGTCTTCATCGGAGTCTCGAAGGGCAATCTACTTAAGGCCTCCGACGTCAAAACTATGGCTAAGGGAGCGATCGTCTTTGCCATGGCTAACCCCACGCCTGAAATTATGCCGGGCAAGGCCAAGCGCGCCGGAGCAGCTATCGTCGCCTCCGGCCGCTCCGATTTCCCAAACCAAATTAATAATGTTCTTGTCTACCCGGGAATTTTCAAAGGTGCGATAGAATCCCGCATATCCGAAATCACCGATGAAATGAAAATTAGCGCGGCTTTCGCACTTGCGGCCGTGGTCAAGAGACCAACTAGAGAGAAAATCATTCCAGACCTCTTTGACAGAAAAGTAGTGTTGGCCGTTTCCAACGCCGTGAAAAAACTTGCTCAGCAGAGAAATTGAGATATCTAATTACCCGAGATTTACTTCAAACCAGCTCGTTTTAAAATTGCAACGAGTGTTCCTTTTTTCAAAGGTTTCCGCCTAAATGGCACGACAACAACAAGGCCTCCATTCGTAAAAATCTTGTGACTCCCTTTCTGTCTTACAAAAACAAAATTTTTCCCAATCAACAATTTCTCAACCTGCGCGGAAGTCAGTTGAGGAATTTTCACCATGCTATTCTCAAGCGCCAACACTCACCGGAGCAATAACAAAATCTGCGAGTTTTGATTTTTTAATTTTTGGTCTTACAATATCTATATAAAGTTCAATAGCTTCGGAGATATTTCTTTGCGCTTCTTCGAAGGTGTCGCCTTCAGAAATACAACCTGGTAAAACTGGAACGGTGGCAGTATAACCGCCTTCCTCAGCCGGAGTGAAAATAACTGCATATGATGTATTTTTGGTCGTCTTTCTCATACTCTCAATATACCAAAAGATCAACCCAGCAGCAAGCTTGTTCCTTGTCATTTCGTATCGAGAACTGCGTTCGGAAACAGAGAATATGCTAGCATATTCTCTGTTACCCCCTTGTCCCCGTAGTTCAATGGATAGAACACTGGACTTCTAAGCCAGTTATGCAGGTCCGATTCCTGCCGGGGACACCAGATGAAAAAGGCGCGATACGAAATCGCGTCTTTTTCATCTTGTGCTAAAATGTAGTTATGAAAGGTTATGTCACCAACATTGAAAAACTCTCGCTCGAAAATGAGAATTTTCGCAAAGTTTTATATACTGATAAAAATAGCCAGCTTGTGCTGATGTCACTTCTGGCCGGAGAAGAGATTGGCGAAGAGGTACATGATGTCGACCAGTTTCTACGCGTGGAACAAGGCGTGGGCACAGCAATTTTAAGTGGTATTTCCCGTGACATTATAGACGGCAGCGTCATCATCGTTCCGGCCGGTACGTCGCACAACGTCATCAATACCGGCTCCAACCCCATGAAGCTCTACACTCTCTACATGCCACCACATCATCGGGATAAAGTGATCCATAAGACAAAAACCGAAGCGGAAGCCGATACTGAACATTTTGACGGCAAGACAACAGAATAACTATCATGAAATTATCACCCCTAAAAGAAGTTATTGATCTCACGGAGAAGACCGCCATCGTCACCGGTGGCGCCATGGGCATTGGTTTTGGCATTGCCTACCGCCTGGCCGAAGCAGGAGCACATATGGTGATTGCGGATCTTAATGAAGAAGCCGGTAATAAGGCTGTCAAAGAATTAACTGATGATGGTTTCAAGGCGGCGTTTATACAAACCGATGTCGCAAGCGGAGAAGACGTGAAGCGGGCAACCGATTTTACAGTAGAAACGTACGGCGGCGTTGATATTCTCGTAAACAACGCCGGTATTTATCCAATCATTCCAGTCATGCAAATGACCTCTGCCGATTTTGAAAAAATATTGGCCGTCAATCTCAAGAGCGTTTTTCTTTTCACCAAAGCTGTATCCGAAGTGATGATTAAACAAGGGAGAGGCGGCAAGATTATTAATATCACATCAATTGATGCTCTCCATCCTTCCTCTGTCGGACTGGCGGTCTACGATGCTTCTAAACATGGGCTCTGGGGATTTAGCAAAAACACTGCGCTGGAACTTGCACCACATAATATCCAAGTCAACGCCATCGCCCCAGGTGGCATTGCCACGCCAGGAACCGGAGCCGGTAAGCCAGTAACGCCCGAGATGGAAGCAATACTTAAAAAATTCCTGGAAAAAATACCAATGAAACGTATGGGTGACCCAGACGACATCGGCAAAGTCGCATTATTCCTCGCTTCCGATCTCGCAAGCTATATGACCGGTTCACAAGTTGTGGTAGATGGTGGCGTATTGCTTTCTTAATCAGTTGTTCAAACTAGGGTCAGTGGCCGGGGTTATCGCACTCTTGATTCTCTTAAACTCAAACGCCTTGTTCTGATAATACAAAATAGTTTCTCTAAGAAGAGAGACATCTAGAGTTGTTCCCCTCCCTCCTGTCGACCTCTCCACCACAAAAATTCCTTTCCTATCGATTTTTATAAACATAAAGACGCTTAAAGCAATAACGAAGACAGCGAGAATCGTTGTCGAGATGAAAATAATCTTCCAATCGGCCTCCGGACTGGTGCCAAAGCCAAATAGCTGGCCGTTAACTTTCCAATTCAACTTTTTAAGAGATGCTCGCGGGTTCTTCATAATTTAATCAAATGAGTAAAGCGACAAAACGATTTTCAAGCGCCAACTTGCCCCGTTGCCGGCGGGGCCAATCTCATCCCTCGAGAGGATTGATTCATCTATCATAACTCGGTGAGGCAGACTCTCGATAGCACGAAGAAAGGAAAGCGTTGGAGCCCAAGAACCTTGAGTCTCCATCACTATGCGAATTATGTCTGGCTCGACGGACTTTTTATCCTCTATTTTCCCAACAGATACAATCTTAGTGTCGAGACCAAGCGTCTGTCCCGCTCCCTCGATATCCTCGATGAGAGGCACCAGATTATCGCCAGAAAGTGTCAGACTATCAAAAGCCGCGATATCTTCCGCAGCATTTTTTTGGATCATCCGTACAGATTGAGACAAAATCTTTGCCTCGGCGGCCTCGTCCGCCAGATTGAGAAGCTTGGAGGCTTCCTTATTCTTGAGCTGTATATTGTAGGTTCCCAGAATTAAAACAGTAAGAAGCATAATCGAGATGAGCGAGAGTATAGCGAGAAGCAACTTGGAGTTGTTGAAAGTCATGGTGTTTGAGCGGGCGAAGTAGGCCCGCCCGACTGAACGGCTTCAGTCGTTCGGGCGGGTAAGAATTTGATTTGGAAATCAATGTTTCTATCTTTGGCCAAGTTGGATATTGGCAAAGTAACCTCCGAGAAGTATCCCGAGGAATTAATACGATTTTCAAATGCGATGAGAGTCTGGCGATCCAGAGCCACACCACTGACCGATAGAGTTATCTTATCTTTCACTCTCAAGAGCGAGAAACCGGTGATACTTACACCCGTGGTTCTTTGGTCGAGAATCTTCTCGATAAAATCTGATGGTCGATCTGTGTCAAGCACCGGGGAGAGTACTTGGAGCTTACGGTCAATCTCTACAAGCCATGCTTGAAGATTCGATTCATCTCCTCTCTCTCCAGAACTGTCTATGATTCTCGTACGCTCGAGCACCTCGTTCTGGCGGGCATTCGAGAGGACATATGACGGCAAGAGTCCTATTACCCCTGCTACAAGCACCAAGATAAGAGCGAAGAGTATGACAATAGCTCGGCGCATAGCATATTCATGCGCCACCTTCTGTCTTTCTTCTTCTGTTAGCAGTTTAAACATGTTTTTATCTGCCGCGAGGCAGAACCAAACCTATAACAGAGGCGTAGCCAAGAGATTCGTCAAACGGTATCTCCGCAACATGGCTACGGGAAGGAGACATATTCAACCACACATCCGCAAGCGCGTATGGAACTTCACTTTCACTCATTAGCTTCTCAACAAAGTCCGTCTTGCTTGCTCCGAGTCCGCACAAGATTACTTTTTCAATCTTCTTTTCTGGCTTACCTGACTTGTCGGTACGAGCATTCCAGAAGACAAATACCTTGCGCATTTCTGCCTTCAAATCATTGAGACTCGGATATGAGTCGCCTTCATCAATGCCGTAAGCTGGTGTAGTGCTGAACTGTACCACCTCTTCCTCGACCACATAGAAACCAGTTTTCTTCAAAGAGAGATTGATGATGAGATGCGGACGCTTGTCTCCACGATGGATCACGGCTCTGGCAATTGCTTGCGACTCAAGGTCAAAGGAGATTGGAGTGATTAGAGCAGATTCGAAGATTTCCACATAAGTGCTAACGACACTTTTAGGCACAACGGAGACAGAGAGCTTAATCTCACCGGCATTCTCATCTTCTCTGATAATCTCAAAATCGAAAACTGATTCGGCGAGAGATACTGGGGCATTCTCTTCGATGATGAAGGCTACCGCGTCTTTAAGTCCTAGAGGAGGTACCCAACCAATCGTGGTGGTGAAGAGATACGCTTTCTCCTCCGGCAGTACTGCGTGAGCGTAGCGAATACCATAGCGCGAGGAAAGTTTCTTTAAAACATTAGATTCAATTATTCCTTGTGGGTTGTCTATTTTGCTTGAATTTGCCAGCTTGAATCCATCACCAAAAATTTCTCTCTGTAATTGTACGAACTTCGTGTCAGTATCTGTTACGGCAATACCGGCAGTCGATAACAGGAGAAATTCTGGCGCGGGGAAAAGGTCGAGAAAAGTTTTCTGCCCTAAGAGCGGAATCATATGCCTTTATTATACACAGTATCGAGAAAACTCTTAAGAATCAGAGCGGCGGCAGAAGCATCGGTCATCCTATTTTGTGCCTCCCGACGTTTCAGTCGGGACCCCGACCGCAAGCGTCGGGGCTGAAGCTGTCGGGCCTCGAGGGTGGTAAAAACTTCCGGATGAGAAACGACTTCGACGCCAAACTTTTCAAGCTCAACTTTAAATCTCTCTATCGCCTTCTGAATCGGATTCGCGCTGCCGTCCAAATTCTTCGACTCGCCGATTATAATTTTCTCGATTCCTTCCTCTTCTTTAAGTTTCAAAATCTTATCTAAGAGAGTCTTGTCATTTGGCCATACAGCGCGCGGCAAGGCAAAGCCCCCAGTTTCATCCGTCGAGGCAATGCCCACACGCTTTTCCCCGTAATCTATAGCCATGAGTCTCATTGGGCCAATTATAGTATAATTAGTGGGTAATCATGGAATCAATACAACTACTCTCCAATTGGGCGGGGGAACATCCCATCTTCATAGCCCTGACAATAGTGTGGACTCTCGTCTGGAAAGGATTTGCCCTTTGGCGTTCAGCCGAACTTAGACAAAAGTACTGGTTTATCGCAATACTCTTAATAAACACCCTCGGCATTCTCGAGATAATCTATCTCTTTCTGGTAGTCAAGAATTACAAAGTGGAAGTGATTGAACAAAGCGAGTAAAGTAAGCAGATTGGAGGGTTCGCCTAATGGTATGGCACCGGTCTTGAAAACCGGCGGGTGCAAGCCCTTAGAGGTTCGACTCCTCTACCCTCCGCCAGTTAGGAAATGAAGTCATTGGCTCGCCCGCTACCTGCCCGCAATCGCCTGGAGCGATAGCGACTGGCAGGCGGGCGCGGGCTCGCCAGCCGTTTTTCGGGGAAATTTCAAGCCGTTTTGAATTCAGCATAAAGTTCGAGCCGACATTTTTGAGAAATGCGCGGATTTGCGTTTTGTCGCCTTGCGACAAAAGAATTTTGGCTTGGCTACTCAATAAAATCACTTCTCGCATCGGTTCGAGCCAATTATTTCCCTTTTGTTCAAAATCTCTGATTTCTTGGTCAATATCGGCTTTCTCGCCTAATAGTTTTGCTTTCTTTACTTGATACTCGTCCGGCGATATTCCTTTGCCCTCGATGTAAATATCAAGAAGCCGATCTATTTTCTGCTCAACTTCTACTTTTCGGGTTTTCAGATTTTGAACAAAAGAAACACCCTCGTTTTGGATACTCGTTTTCTCGCGGTCTAACTCGGCAAGCATATTGTCCGCCCAATCGCCGGGAATAGAAACTTTTTGAATGACGGATTTCATTTGTTCAACAAGTGCCTCCTCGCGTAAATACTTTTCATTACAGGTTTGCTTTTTCTTGGTGCAACGATAATAGATATGCCCTTTCTGGGTTTCTGCTGTAATGAGGCAACCGCACTTTCCGCATTTCATAAATCCCGAAAAAGCAAACTCGTGTTTTCGTTTGCGTTTCTTCTTCCCGCGATTATTCATCACTTGTTGAACCTCATCAAAAAGTTTCTTGGAAATAATTGGCTCGTGAGTTCCTTCGTAGAGCTCGCCGTTGAAGCGGAAAGTTCCATAGTAAAAAGGATTTTTCAGCATTCGCTGGACACAGGAAGTTGAGAGAACATTGCCTTTGTAGCTGTCGAGTCCGGTATCCGTCAAAAACTGCTTGATATTTTTTAGAGTGTTGTCGCCAGTAGCGTAGAGTTCAAAACATTTTCGCACTAACACCGATTTCTCGTTATCAAGGTCTATGCTCTTTGTTTTTGAGTTGTTGAGGTAGCCAAGCGGCGCAAACCCCGGCCATATTCCTTTTCGCAGTTTTTGGCGGTGGCCTCGCTTGATATTCTCACTCAAATTGTCCACATAGTATTTGCTCTGGCCAAAGGCAATGTTCAGCATAAATTTCCCTTGCGGTGTGCTGTCAAACCAAAATGTAGGAAATTTAAGGTCTAAGATTTTTCCTGTGTCCAGCAGATAAATAATCTTTCCGCCGTCTATGGAATTGCGAGCTAATCGGTCGGGGTGCCAAGCCAAAATTCCGCCGGCTTCTCCGGCGCAAATCCGATCAAGCATTTCGGCAAAAACTTTTCGCCCAGGTTCTTTGGCAGTTTGCGCCTCGCTCAGCGAGACGACGATTTCAAGTTTTTCTTTGGCGGCAAATTCTAAACCAAATCCTTTTTCTTCTCCTCAAATTCCTTCTTGTCTATCTCGCCCTTGGCGTATCGTTCCTTCAAAACCTCAAGCGCGGATTTTTCGTGATTATGAGTGCCACGAGATTGACTCGTGAGCCATTTGATAAGCGCGACGATACCGGCGATTATCAAGACCCACCAGAGAACCATAAAAATCCAACCGAACCCGCCAATAGTTCCAAATCCAAAGTTCATCATATTGTTTGTTGAATTATTACTGCCAAAGGGAGACGACCACCCTCCCCACATCATATTCATCATGGGCATCCAGCCGCCACTTCCGACCGGAAACGCCGCCGAGGTATCGCAACCAGAGAGCCGTTTGCCCATAACAATATGGATTTGTTCCTCGCCTTCCTCGCCGTGCGTCTGTATCATCATCGCATTCATGGCGGCGTGCGAATCTCCGGCCATTTGACCCATAAAGTATTCACCGAGAACTCCGAATTGTTCATCACTCAAATTCTCGCAAGCAAGCTCGTTTGTTTGGAGTTTATTCCAAACTTCTTTGCCTTCTTGTTCTTCGCGGAGCGTGTGTTCAACAACCGCGTCCCAATCCGCCGAGGAATTGGAAAATACGCCCATCATCTGCGCGTTTGCGACACCAGCGAATGAGCCGACTATGACTGCCGCAAGAATTGTGAAAATAATTTTTTTCATATTTATTAAGTTAGCCAAACACTAAAACTTTGTCCGACTTCTCAACCATTTTTAATAAATCGGACATTGTAGAAACGGGACAAACCTTGCTTTCTTCTTTGCCGCGAACTTTAAGACAAGAGCCGCAAGCATAGATTTCACCCTTTAATTCTTTGAATTCCGCCACTTTTACCGAAACATCAAAATCTTTGCTGTCTGGAATAGTGTCTAATTCCGAACCCTCACTCATCAGAAAAATCTCCACTTGATGATTGGCTTTAAGCGCGGTAATTCCGAGGCGGAATGTATTCCATGCGTGCTCCGGTTTGTTGGATTGTAAGATAATGCCGAGCTTCATAAGTGTATTTTACTATTCTAAATCGCTCTTGCCAATATTGCATTTTGAGCAAAGCGTTTGTAAGTTTTCTAAAATTGTTTCTCCGCCATTTGCCCACGCTTTTATATGGTCAACGTGGAGAATAATACTTGGGTCTGTTGCAGGCGACCGCCCACAATTTTTACATTTAAAATTGTCCCGTTTCATAACGATAAAACGCAATTGCAGATTTATATCTCTTTTTGTTTTATGTTGAGTACTTGGATCAAGTTCTAAAGTTTTTATTTTCTCTAATGAAGTGTTTTCTTCATTATTAACATAGGCGACAAATTTTTCTAGTGCCTTTTGCCAAGTAGAAAAATGGCGCTCATACGGACGAGGACCATATTTTGAAAGGGGTTTTTGCATTTCTTTATACGTTGGCTGTTTACCGAGTTTGATCCAAACTTCTTCCAAATTTTGAAATAAGTCCTCCTCTGATATGTCATAATTCTTGTTTACTTGTAAACCCGTCATTCCAAGAGCATTGTTCCACCCGCCGAATCTTTTACTAAAGATATAGCTATTAAATTTACCTTGTTGATCATATTCGGTGTGAGTTACAGAATCTTTCTGTAATTTATTAGCAACTTGGCGCAAATCATTAATCAGCTCATCGTCGGTGATATTTCGATAATCTTTTGGAGTGCCTCTGTTGTATTTTTTCAATTCAAATTTCATAAAATTATTTAAGTAAATCTTCCATAGAAACGCCGAGTGCCTTGGCGATTTTGGCAATCATTTGAACGCCCGGCTTTGTTACAAAATCGCCCTCAATCTTCGCGAGTGTAGAGTATTTAAGCTCGGCTTTACGCGCCAAGTCATCTTGGCTTAATCCTTGCTTGGTTCTTAGTCTTTTGATGTTTTCACCAATAGTTGCCATAGTATCCAAATTTTGATAGTATAAAAATATGTTATACTTTTATTGTAAGATTATGATAACAAATTTTTTGATTTTATTCAAGAAAAGCCCGCTTTTGGCCTTCATAAAGTTAGAGCCGACATTTTTGACAGGTTCTTTGGCAGTTTGCCTTTCCGCTCCAGTTCCCGCCTTCACTCAAGAGTTTCGGTCGGGCAAGCAAGGCGAGACGGGCGGAAGGGGGGTGTGGGGGGAATTCCGCCCGCCGAGCCCAGCCAGTTCCGTTCGGATATTTTCAAACAGACACCGCCAGTTAGGAAATGATACAATACAGCAATGATAAAAAGCGTTAAAGTATTTTCTGTTGTACTAATAATTATTGCCACACTGTGGCTGGTATCGGGTGTTTGGATATTGTTTAGCTCTGAAATCGGTAGAGCTTTATTCATTGAAATATTCTTGCCGATATTGGGGCTATGGTTAGTCTTTGGATTATTGTTTATGCAATATCAATTAGATCTTGGAAATTTTTCTGGCTTTGGTCTATCATCTTAGTGATTATTTGGACTGGACTTTGGCTTTTACTTGACTAACTACCCATATCAAAGCCACGTCAAACCTGCTTGCCGCAAGCAGGAAAAACTTGCGGATTTGATGGCCTCACCATCCTGAACGAAGTTGAAAGAAAATCGTTCTTTCCGCTCTAGTGCGCGGTGAATGTGCTTACAACGAACATTAAAACCATACCGACTAAAAACCATAGCAGATGTCTCCAGTAAAGATTCTCGTGTCTCGAAGATCTGACCGAGTGAGGAATAAGGTCGTGGAAAACGACGACTAGAAACGCACCGGAGGCAAGACCCAAGAGAGGAACTTCAAGCGTCTCAAAACTTTCCAACAAAAAGAATCCGCCCAAGGCACCCAGAAGGACTGTAGCGGAAATCGCGAAATTCAAGATGAGGGCAGACTTCGTTGAGTAGCCGGCCTGCCGGAGGACAAAAAACTCTGATATCTCTTGCACCAGTTCGTGAACAAAAATACTTAAAGCAGTAAGCATTCCGAGCGAAGAACTCACAGCGAAAGAGGTGGCTAAGAGAATGCCGTCTCCCAGATTGTGGAGGGCATCGCTGGCCATAATTCGCCGAGCATCAAGTCTTGAGTGGGGATGCGTCTCGGATGCTTCGTCATGGTGATGGTGCGAGGAGGGTAGAAATTTAAACAAGAGCCAAACTGTAAGTAAGCCGATAACTATCCAGACCAATCCAGAGCCGAGGGTAGCCGAGTGTTCCACTACCTCTATCCCCAATTGGTAGGCAATGACTATAAAAACTCCCGCGGAAAAACTAACCAGGAGATTCAGGTTACGCTCAATCGCTCGCCCTGCCCTTCGCCAGACGGAGAAAACCCCGACAAGAGAAGCGAGCATGATGAGGACCGAATACAAAAGTATTTCAATCATTCTGGAATATCCACGTGGAGGTTATGATACCCAGTAGTGAATTTTGACATTATATATAATTTAGCGACTTTGTCGCTATGTCAAAATCTACTACTGGGTGATATAATTTTAGCATCCATGCCACAACCTTCCTTTAAAATAGAGTGGGATGCTCATGAGTATGAACACAAAGAGAGAAGTCCGGACTGGTTCTGGGCGGTAGGCATTATCTCTGTCTCCGTGGCTATTGCCTCTGTCATCTTCGGCAATATTATTTTTGGTATCTTAGTTCTTATTAGCACCTTCGCACTTGCCCTTTTTATCAACCGTCCGCCAAGTACTCTCCGCGTAGCCGTAGATGAGAAGGGTATAACTCGGGGTAAAGTTCGTTATCCATATCAGACCCTCCAGTCTTTCTGGATAGATACAGAACATCCGCACAAAAAAATTATCCTGCGATCCGAGAAACTCTTTATGCCTCTTATCATTGTGCCGCTCGGCAATGAGGTCGACACAGAACAACTGCATGAAAACCTTTCCAACTTCTTGCCAGAAGAATTCCATTCCCTACCATTAATCGAGCGAATTCTAGAATACTTGGGATTTTAAAAAACGATAATTTTTTAACCTGAGCTTGTCGCCCTTCAAATCCTTCAGGGCGACCCTGAGTGCATCGAATGGGTCGAAGGTTGACTTTGACTTATAAGCTTCTTGCTGTTAGCTTTTAGTTGTTAGTTTTCTCCCCGTCGTTCAACGGATAGGACATGAGATTGCGGATCTCAAAATTTAGGTTCGATTCCTAACGGGGGGACAATTATTGAAGTTTCTTAATCAACTTCGAAAGGCGGGACTTTTTGCGAGCGGCGGTGTTTTTCTTGAGAGTCTTACCTTTAACCGCTTTGTCAAGCGCGCTCTGAACTTCGCGCATCATTGCCTCGGCCTCTTTTTTCTTACCGGAGGCGATGAGTTTCTTGAGAGATTTGACGGCACGAGAAACCTTATCCTTGCGACGCAAATTGAACTCTCGTTTGCGTTGCGAGCTTCTGTGTGCTTTTTTAGCCCCTCGGGTAATTGCCATAAGTCAGTAGATAGTAGACGGTAAACAGTACACAGTCAAGTTTTCTCTCCCGCCCCTATCTACTACCTACTATTTACTATCTACTGTATTATTTCTTCATGATCGCCTGCCTCTCGGGAACAGTTCGGCACAAAGGTCTAAACGCCTTAGTTGTGGATGTCTCCGGTGTTGGCTATAAAGTTTTAGTCACCACCGAGACGGCGCTTGAAGTCGCGCCGAGCTCTCCTATTTTTCTCTGGACACATCTCGTAGTCAGAGAGACTTCTCTTGAACTCTTCGGCTTTCTGGACAAAGAAACACTTGATACATTCGAGCTCCTTATTACCATCTCCGGCATCGGGCCGAAAAGCGCTCTTAGCATTTTAAATGTCGCCACTCCCTCGATGCTCCGGCAAGCGGTGGCTAGCGGGGATACAACATACCTAACACGAGTCTCCGGCATCGGCAAGAAGAACGCCGAGAAAATTGTACTTGAACTCAAAGATAAACTTAAAATTACCAAAGAAGATGCTTCGACAAGCTCAGCACAAGTAAGAGCCGAGGGCGACGCGCTGGAAGCGCTCGTCTCGCTTGGTTACAACGAGCGTGATGCCCGCGAAGCTCTAAAACGAGTGCCAAAGGAGACAGAGGGGGCAAGCGAGCGCGTCAAAGCCGCTCTGAAACTCTTATCGCGACATGCCTGAACTGCCGGAAGTCCAGACCACTGTTGATGGCCTTAACAGGACGGTTAGGGGTAGAAAAATTGTTGGGGTTTCGACAAGCTACAATAGCTCATTTTATAAAGGCAAAGAAGAAATCAAGAATCCTGAATTTTTTAAGAAATTTAAGAAGAAAGTTATTGGCCAGAAGATATTGAAGGCTCAAAGAAGAGCTAAGAATGTTTTAATCCATCTCTCAAATCGCGAGACAATCCTGGTCCATATGAAAATGACAGGCCACTTCGTTTATGATCGCCCGGAAACTCGATTCATCCGGCTTGATTTCAAGCTCGATAACGGTAAGCATTTAGTACTCTCCGATATGCGTAAATTTGCCAAAGTGACATTGGTAAAAACTTCCGAACTGGAAAAGTCTCTGCACCTCAAGTACCTTGGACCGGAGCCGCTGGGAAATAATTTCCAATTTACAATTTTTAATTCACAAATACAGAAGAAACCGAGGGGCAAAATCAAGCAAGTTTTAATGGACCAGAGTCTAATCGCCGGTATCGGTAATATTTATTCCGACGAGATTCTCTGGCGCGCCGGAGTTCACCCTCTCTCGCGCCCAGACCAAATACCGGAGCAAAATCTTCGAGCCATGTTTAAGGCCATTAAAGAAACTTTGAGAAAAGGCATTGACTTCGGCGGAGATTCCATGTCCGACTACCGAAACATCAGGGGAGAAAAAGGTAACTTCCAAAATCACCATCATGCCTATCGGCAGATAAGCCGCGCTTGCATTAAGAAAGGATGCAGGGGTGTTATCAAGCGTATCATTGTCGGAACGCGCAGCGCCCACTTCTGTTCCATTCATCAAAAGTTGTTTACCTAAAGATATCCACAGGGTAGTTTGCTATGCCAAACCTATACCCTATAATTAGTGAGGAGATTGCGTTTATAAACTATAACAAATTTAAATGACATTCACTAAGTTTCTACCAATCCCGGTTATTATTGGACTTCTAGCTGGGTTCTCCTTGTTTGTTGCAAACTGGCTAAGTATCCCAGTTTGGGCGATATTTATAAGCTGGGCGCTCTACTTCATAGCCGGTGCTAAACCATCCCGGCTTCCTAAAGAAATTATCGGACTTACCGGAGGTATCGCCTTCGGGTATATCACTCTTTGGGCCATGCCCTATTTCACGGACGTTTTTGGGGCAACCTTTGGACTGCCGGCAACGGTCTTTGTCGTATGTTTTATCATAGTGTTGCTTGAACTCACTGATTGGTTTGAATTGGCTCCCGCCTATTTCTTTTCCTTTGCCGGATACTTTGCTTATGTGTTCGGAGGTTTCGGAGGTGCGGGGATAACCACGCCGGAAAACTCGCTCTGGCCCTTCTGGCTAGCCACTATGATAGGACTTGCATTCGGTTATGTCAGCGCCTATTTGCGAAAAGCCATTCTGGAAAAAGAGGGGGTCTTCGGTTCCGCCCAGGAAACTGTCTTCGACAAGGAAGTAAAATAAGTAATCGGCGACTCTACGGAGTCGCCGCTGGCAGATAAATATAAAATTCCGTCCCCTCGCCCTCTTTCGAACTGAAAACTACGCGCCCCTTGTGTCTTTCAATGATGTTTTTGCTTAGATAAAGACCTAATCCGGAACCTCTGGTTTGTTGAGCTGGCGCATTTTTGGCGCGATAAAACTTGGTAAAAATAAATTTTTGATCCTCCTTGGATATGCCTATGCCAGAATCTCTAACTCTGATAACAATATTGCCTTCTGCCGCGTCTAAAGAAACACCCACTATGCCCTTGGGCAATGAATAGCGTAGGGCATTATCAATAACATTTCGAATCGCCTGGGAAATGGCGACAGAGTCGACATTTACCTGCGGCGGCGGAGCCGACGGCTCAATGAAAGATAATGTGACATTGTATTCTTTGCTTGGCATCTCTAAATCCGCGATAATTTTCTTGAGAATAGGTAAAATATCTTGCTTTTTAAAATCGTAAAGAAGCCCTTCTTCTTCCGCTTTGGTAATAGTCAGAAGGTCATTTAATAAATCATTCAGGCCTGTGGCAACCATGGAAGTCTTTTGAACCAATTCCTGCTGGGCCGGATTCAGGGCTCCCTTCTCCCCTTTCTCCAAAATATCAAGCGCCCACCTCAAACCGGAGATAGGGGTACGCAACTGATGCGAGGCGGTAACCAAAAATTTGGATTTAAGCATTTCTATTTCCTTTTCCTTGGTTATATCCCGAAGAGTATGCATAAAACCGATCTTTTCATGCCCCACGCCATAAACTGGCACCGAAGAGACCTCAAGTATGATACGCTCGGATCCTTCGGTAGCATATTCGGTTTTGTCATTGTCGCCAAGCAACAAATTGCCTATGTTATATATATTCTTCAAGAAAATATTTTCTTCGGAAACTTCCCGCGTTATGATTCGCCCAATAACGTCTTCCGTTCGAACCAGCAATAATTCCTCGGCCTTAGGATTCAAAAGAAGAATCTTGCTATCGTTGCCATATAAAATGATGCCTTCATTTAAGCTATTGATTATGTTTGCCGTTTTTTGCTTCTCCGAAACTAGAGATTCAAAGAAATTAATATTAAGAAGCGAGACTCCTAAAAATCGCGCAGCCATATCCAAAATCGCGATCTCCTCCCGCGAAAATACATGCGGTTTCTCGTAAAGCGCAACCATAACCCCCATCGCTTCGTCTCGAACCACAAGCGGTAATGCAATCATGGCGGACCGCTTTTCTATGGAAAGCATGATTCGCGAGGGCTTCATGAATCGCTCATCAACAAAAACTTTTGACGAAGTCTTTATCTCTTTGTCTTGGAACGCCAATCCCGATAAGGTTCCAGGACCGGGTTGTTGGAGGTGAGTTTTCAGATAATCGTTCATCGGCTTTGAGACCCCCAATGAGGTTATGAGCCTCAAAACACCGCTCGATTCTTCTTTTTGAAATAGCACCAACCCCTTGATGTCAAACCGCTTTTCCAGATATTCGTTAAAAACCTTAAGGGGCTCATCAATTGATTTATTAACGCTTAAGCTGAGCGATTGGGTGGTTTTTTGGAGCTCGGAAAGCCGTTCAACCTGATCAAGAAGATTTTTCTCGGAGCGCACGATGGTTTCATAGTTCTTGATATTTTCAATCGTGACGGCCACCTGATCAGCGGTAATTTCTATAAATTGCAATTCGCCCGCGAGAAATGAGGTTTTTTGTTTTTTGTAAAACACCTCAAACGCCCCTACGATATTCTTACCAATGAACATGGGAGCCGCGACTGATGCGCTAAACCCTTCATCTCGATCGATGGCGCTCCACCGCGGGATATTAAGCGAATTTTTCTTACCGGAAGCAACGTAGCGCGTTTTTCTCTCAACCATGACCTTCCCCACAATTCCTTGGCCAATCTTCACCCTGTCGGTTTTATTAAAGTAGCGAACATACAGACTATCGAGTCCGGCGGATGCTTCGATTTTCATAAATTGAGTTTTTTCCTCAACCGTCCATATCGCTACTGCGTTAGCGCCCAGCTCCTTCAGTAGCTCTTTTAAAAGAGACTGCAAAACCTCCTCAATATCTCGGGAGGCAAGATTAAAAGATCTGGATAAATTATTTACCAGCCGCAACCAATTCGATGCGGCTTGTATCTTGTGCTGACGAACCATTGTTTTCTATTATAATTCGTTTTTGTTATTATAAGAAGTATTATATCTAGAATGGCCTATGAAAGAAACTATTAAGCTCGGTTTTATCTCGGGGCTCTCCGGAGTATATGGATGGTCGGCGCAAGACCAGTTGCGTGGCGTAACGTTAGCTGTAGAAGAGATTAATGGCCAGGGAGGAATTTCCGGAAAGAAAGTAGAAATTGTCACGCGAGACGATACGAGCGACCCTAAAAAAGCCGCCGAGGGAACGCGAGATCTCATCGAGAAGGAAAAAATTGATTTTTTGGTTGGGGGACTTTCGGCCGGAACTCAACTTTTTATTAATGAGGAAACAAAAAAAGCTGGAATTCTTTTTGTGAGCATCGGCCAGTCAAACGAGATTACCACGGCTTCCAATCTCGGACCCTATACCTTCCACGAAGCGCTCACTCCCCACATGACGGTCCAGGGAATGGGTAGGTGGGTTTTTGAAAATCTCGGAAAGAAAGTATTTATTTTAATGTCTGATTACGAATGGGGACAGCATGTCTTAAGAGCGTATGAACTTCTCGCCAAAGAGATGAATGCCCAAATCATCGGAGTGGCAAAAATACCATTTCCAGCCAAAGCTTCGGATGATTTTTCTAAACATTTCCCGGCAATTTTAAAAGCCAAGCCCGAGGTACTCATCGGAGCAAATTTTGGCGCGGACCAGCTTAAATTTATTGAGGATGTAAACACCGCTGGGCTTCAAAGAAAAATGAGTATTGTAAACACCCTTTCCGAGCTTCCTGTGATGGAACGTATACCACCAGAGAAAGCCACGGGGCTGTACTGGGGAGCACATTTCTACTGGGGGCTCAAGGATATGCTTCCTGAAGCAAAAACTTTTGTTTCGCTTTATAGTCAACATTTTGACGGAGTCCCCTCTGGATATGCCGCCTATGGATACAGCGGAGCCATGGAACTCATGCTCGCCGCTCAAAAAGTAAACCGCTATCCAATCGACCCCAAGGCCATCGCAGAGGAACTAGAGGGACACGCCTATACTCATTGCAAAGACAGGCAATGGTGGCGACCATGCGATCACCAATCGCTGCAAGATTATTATATTCTGAAACTTAAGGGAGCCGAGGACAGAAAACATCCACATGATATATCCGAGATTATCGGTGTAACCTCATGGGACCTCGACATGGAAAGATCCTGTGAAGAAACCGGTAATGGTGCGTATCTCTGGGGACACGCTAAGCAATAAAGTGCTATCATAGATTCGACAAGCTCACTATAAATAAATATGCTTAATCCGTTTCCAGAACTCCTAATGTACTCGTTCGTCGGCCCCTTCATCTTGCGCGTACTTTTAGGTTTCATCTTTATCGATCTTGGGTTTTTAAAATTCCGGAGCGAGAAAGATAGATGGACTGCTTCTTTTGAAACTCTTGGTCTCCGCCCGGCAGATTTATTTGTACCGCTCTATGCTCTGCTCCAAATAACAGGCGGGATGTTTCTGTTGGTTGGTCTCTGGACGCAAGTGGCGGCTTTGGCCTTTGTAATCTTTTCCGGTATCGAGCTCTATGTCGAATGGCAAGCACGCGAAATTCTCAAGCGCGATATGGTTTTTTATCTTCTCATTTTCGCCATCTCTCTGTCCCTTTTACTGACCGGCGCCGGCGCCTACGCCATAGACATCCCGCTCTAAGAGTTGTAATCTTCTCAGTAAGGCCCCGCCACGGCGGGGCAAGTTGCGCCCATAGCTCAATTGGTAGAGCAATTCCCTTTTAAGGAAGAGGTTGTTGGTTCGATTCCAACTGGGCGCACACTTCGACTCGCTTTTTCAAAGCTCGCTCAGTGTAAACACTAGGTAGTTACAGTTTGACGGAACAACATTAAAAAATTATGCAAGCGAGGAGAAGTACCCTGAGCGTAACGTAGTGAAGTCGAAGGGCTTTATCCTGAGCTATGTCGAAGGAGTATAATTTACTTATGCTTTGGTACGTCTATATTGCAGAGTCAAGATTTAAACACTTCTATACAGGAATTACTAATAATCCAGAACTAAGAATTATCAAGCACAATTCAGGAAAGGGATCTCAGATGGCCACTCAGCAAGGACCTTTTGTATTGGCTTATGTTTCGAAAGAATTTCCAGATAAATCTTCAGCCAGAAAGAGAGAGGCTCAAATCAAGAAATGGACTAAAGCAAAGAAAGAAAAGTTAATTAAAGGAGAGTGGAAGTGAGATTTATTCCAGAAGCACCAAACAGAAAAGCGTGCTATATTGATGGGGAGAAAAGTTTTTAATCATATATGTTTGATAGTTTTCAATATACATACCTTCTCGGTGATTTATTCTTCTTACTGATTTGGATAATTCTTTTTATATTCCGCCGCGATTTACGCAAAGAAATTTTCATAATGTCTCTTGTTGTCGCCCCCATGGGGCCGATGTCAGAATTTTTTTATTTGCGTGATTACTGGCATCCTGAACTTTTTACTGGTTGGGCAATCGGCATAGAAGATTTACTTTTCGGTTTTGCTATCGGTGGCATCGCGGCGGTTATATATGAAGAACTTTTTGGGAAAAAGCATGCAAGGAGACATTTACCAGCGCACCCAAAATGGATGCTTGCAGTTGCCCTTTTTGGAATAACTTGGATGCTCGTTGGTAACATAGTTTTAGGTTTCAATTCCATTTATGTTTCCATTTTGAGTTTTTTGATTATTGGTGCCTCTATACTTTTTTTCCGCCACGATCTTTTGAAGGACGCGTTACTTAGTGGGTTGCTTGTTGGAATCCTCATGTTTATTTTTTATTTTATCTTTGGCCTCATCTTTGACGGCGTCATTCAGAAGTGGTGGATGCTCAAGAACATTTCTGGTATCCTCGTATTTAGCGCGCCACTTGAAGAACTGATGTGGGGCTTTGGCTGGGGCTTTGTCGCTGGCCCTGCATACGAATTTATCAATGGATTAAGATTCAAGAAATCTTAATTTTAGTTACCGCACTTCAAAGCATACGATGGCAAAAATACTTGACGGGAAAAAATTGAATGAGAGGTTGGCTGTAAAGCTCGCCAAGAAAATCAAGAGGCTCAAAACTAAACCGAAGCTGGTTATCATCCAGATCGGTGACCTTGCAGAATCAAACACTTATATCAAAAATAAAAAGGCTTTTGCTGAAAAAATTAGCGTGGTATCAAAGCATAAAAGATATCCAAACAGCGTTAAAGAATCACGAGCAATTTCTGACATTAGAAAATACAACCGAGACCCCTCTATTCACGGCATCATGGTGCAACTACCCGCACCCAAAAATTTTGATATAGAAAGAGTGCTTGAATCTATTGACCCAAGAAAAGACGTGGATGGTCTAACTTCCATAAACACTAAACATTTATTTGACAATAGTGAGGCATTTATCCCCGCTACCGCCAAAGGTGTCATTGCCCTTCTCCAAGATTACAAAATAAATCTTATCGGGGCCAGAGTGGTTATAGTGGGAGAGTCTACATTAGTAGGCAGACCGACGATGCTCGCCTTATTAAACAGAGGCGTTACAGTTACAATGTGTCACAAAAATACCAAAAACTTGGAGGAAGAAACCAGGCGCGCTGATATATTGATAACAGCTGTCGGATGCCCGAAATTAATTACCAGAAAACATGTCTCCAGAAATCAGGTAGTGGTAGATATAGGCATTATTGTAACCAAAAATAAAAAAATCATGGGTGATGTAGACTTCGAGCGTGTTAAAAACATTGTGAGAGCGATTACACCAGTCCCGGGCGGCGTCGGACCAATGACCGTTGCCTCTCTTTTCCAAAATCTACTTAAGGCGTATTCCCTACAAACTGAGAAGTAACTTTTCAACAAGCGTTTCAATTTCCGCCTCCCCTCTGCGGGCAAGATGGTAGCCGATGACCAAATCTTCTGAAAGCTTTTCAAGCTCGCCGGACTTAAAATTTTTGAGGAAGCTCTTGGCCTTGTTGTATGGAAAGGCTTTCATATCTGTCTCCCCTACATCTTTCGTCCTAGACGCTATGAGCATAGACTTCACCTGCCAAACTATCTTAAAGAAAATCTCTTCAGCCGAGAGTCCAGCCGAAAGCGCCTTCTGGTAGAGAATCCAAGATTCCTTTCTCTTCCGGGCGCCTAGAGCGTCGGTCAGAGCGAAAATATTAAACTCTCGACCTTTTTTGTCGAAAAGAGGCTGGTTATTTTCTGCCTCGACAGCACCGAGACTAACATCAACCACGGTACCGAAGATATCTTTGTGGTAAAACTCGTCTGTCATATATGGCGCATCTCTCCCCAATTATCACCAGCGCTGACTTCGGCTATGATGGGCACACTAAAAGTTTTATCTTCAGGCAAAACTGTCTCCATCAATTGTTTGAAGAGTTTGACAGCTTCATTTACTAAAGAATCTTTCACCTCATAAACCAGCTCGTCATGCACTTGGAGAATGAGACGAATATCGTCCTCATGTTTTTCAGACTTGATGTACTCATCGATTCTTTTCATGGCAATTTTAATTAAGTCCGCTTGAGTGCCCTGTATAGGCGCATTAATAGCCATCCTCTCGGCCTGTGCTCGCACGTAGGGCAAGGGCGATTTAAGCCCCTCGAAGTACCGCCTTCTGCCAAATAAGGTTTCTGTGTAGCCTTTCTGCCCAGCTTCGGCTTTGATTTTATCTAAATATGTAGCAAGGCCAGCGAAGGTCTGGAAGTATTTGTCGTAGAACTCTTGAGCTTCTTTACGCTCAACACCTAGATTGGTCTTAAGAGCATTGACCCCCATGCCGTAGAGAATGCCGAAATTAATAGTCTTGGCTCTCGTGCGCATACTCTTATCCACCAAATCTTTCGGAACTTTGAAGATGTGCATCGCCACACCGGCGTGTACGTCTTCTCCATTTTTAAATATCTCAATAAGCTTCCTATCTCGCGAGAGAATAGCCGCGATGCGTAGTTCAATCTGCGAGTAGTCAAACGAGACCAGCTTAAAACCATCTTCCGCCACGAAGGCATGGCGGATAGCTCGACCAAGAACAGTTTTGTTAGGAATATTTTGAAGGTTGGGAAGTTGAGAGGCCATGCGACCGGTAGTAGTGCCTGCTTGAATAAAAGTAGAATGCAGACGGGAGTTTTTGTCGAGTAACGGCGGGATGGCATCAATATAAGTTGAAAGCAATTTAGCAAGCTCACGATATTCAAGAATTAGGGCAATAATTGGATGCTTATCTCGAAGCTTTTCCAATTCTGACTCCTTAGTCGAGAGAGCCCCTGTCGGCGTTTTCTTCTGGCGCTTTTCGGCTAGCTGAAGTTTACTAAAAAGGATATTAGAAAGTATCTTGGGTGAATTAATGTTGAACTCTTCTCCTGCTATTTTCCAAATTGCCTTTTCGAGACGTGTCAGTTCTTGGTGATACTCTAAAGAAAGATTTTTTAAGACTTTCTTATCAATCTTGACACCTTTTTCATTCATTTCTTCGACCACTCTCACAATTGGTTTCTCAATCTCTTCAAAAACTTTTCTAACTTTTCGCTTATCAAGTTCGGCCTCAATAATTTTTTTAGCCTCTTTAATATTCTCCGCCTTAGTAAAACGCAGTACATCCTCAAGGCTCGGGCTTGTCATGTTTGAGTCTATAACCCAAAGCGCCAAACACAATTCTTTAACCCCGACGCTATCGGTCGGGACCCCGACTGGAACGTCGGGGCTTCTTCCGATTTCTCCTACCAATCTCTTCGCCCTCTCCCCCATGATTCTAAACTCAAGTTTGCTGAAAAGTTCGAGGAGTTTATTAAGCTCTAGAGTTTGCTTCCACTCCGGCGGCAAGACGAAATGAATCGGCGCATCGGTACGGATAGTAGCCAATGTTTTCGAAAAGAGCGCTTCTTTCTCGTTTTCCACTAAAAGATTTTTAACACGTTCGTTTATGCCTGCTTTTTTATAAGTATCATCTTTCTTCTTGAGAACTTTATAAATATCCTCTACGGTACCGAATACAGTGATGAGAGAGGTGGCGGTTTTCTCCCCAATACCTTTTACCCCGATAATATTATCCGAGGGATCCCCGCGCAAACCTTTGTAATCTACCAGAAGTTTCGGCGGGAACCCAAAGCGTTCTGTCACTTTTTTCTCATCATAGAGAATGGTGTCATTTATGCCCTTCTTAAGGGTATAGACCTGGACCTGTTTATCATCGACGAGTTGCAGAGCGTCCATATCGCCGGAAGCAATGATAACTTCTACATTTTTATCCTTCTTTAAGTCATTAACGATAGTGCCGATAATATCATCCGCTTCGAAACCGGGATGAGAATAAATTGGAATACTAAAGGCGCTAAAAACATCTTTGGCGCGTTCAAGTTGGGAAACCAGATTGTCATCTATTTTAGCTCTACCAGCTTTGTAAGCATCGTAGACTTCGTGACGGTAAGTGGGCCCGGGCAAATCGAAACAAGCGACCATGAAGTTCGGCTTGAGTTCACCGATAATTTTTAAAAGCATCGCGGAGAGACCGTAGAGCGCACCGGTCGGCTCGCCCGATGACGTCGCAAATTCTGGTAGAGCATGATAAGCGCGATGAATAATGGCATGCGCATCGAAAAGAATGAGCTTTTTAGTTTTCATAGGAAATTTCACGAGTAGTGTCGTCAATGAATTTGAAATAAATCTTTTTGGCGCTAGCCGGAATAATGCCGGCGATATTTTCCGGCCACTCTAAAAAGATGAGATTCTCGGGCTCCCTCGTAATTTCTTCCCAGCCGAGATGAAGTAGTTCAGAATCTTTTTCCAAACGATAGGTGTCTATATGTATTAAATTCTTGAATCCTTTCCAATCTATCGAATAAATTTTCTCTATGACAAAAGTGGGGCTGTGCATATTCTCTGCCACGCCCAAAATTTTTCCCACCTCTTGCGCGAAGGCGGTCTTACCCGACCCCAATTCCCCTTGCAAAGCCACCACCGTGGCTTGGTCTTGCAGTCCTAGAGTATCCAGAAAGTCCTTGGCAATTTTATTTGTCTCCTCTGGGCTTTTAGAAAGATATCTCATATGAGCATTTTAGCATTTTGACAATAAGAAAGGGCGAGGACTTGGGTCCTCGCCCTTTGGTCGAGGCCTTGCCTCGACCACTACCGGCAACCACCCCGGCCGTTGGGAAGGCGGAGATGATTCACCTCCCAGACTGCCGCCCGTGAGCCCTCGTAAGTGCTCACGGAAAATATGGCCGTGGCAGATCCGAGGTACTCCTTCGCAGCAGTGTACCCCTTGGCTGTCAGGGCCATTTCTCGATGACTACCGCCAAAGGGCAGGGAGATGAGCGGGATTGTGTCGGAGTCGCCGTAAGGCAACCCCTTCAACACCACCCCGCTCACCGTCTCGAAGTCCAAGAATGGCGCGCAGTTGTTGACTACGCGCGCGAATACCCCGACCTGGTACGGCACATAGAGCTGTGCCCCACCAGACCTACCGATGGGAACGGCCACGCACCCTGCTGCCGCGACTGCGACCATCGCCACCACCAAGAACCTTTTCATGGCGCCTCCTCCTATCCTCGTGGGTTGAGAGTTTATTCTTGGATTGTCTGTCTACTCTAATTATACCATAGCTCATATCAGGAAGTCAAGTAGTTAAAATAGCCCTTAGTTTCAAGCTAGAAGCTAGCACCTAGAAGCTAGAAGCTATAGAATGTAGCCATGGTTGTTTTCGACGAAGAAAAACGGAACGAACGCGTAAGCGCCCTCCTCAAGAAAGAGGAGGAGGAGCTCGCCTCCACCCTGTCTCGTCGCCACGGCGTCCCGTATCTTGACCTTTCAACACACCCCATAAACATTGACGCCCTGCGCGTCATCAAAGAAGTTGACGCCCGCGCCGCAGAGATCGCAGTCTTCAACGCCACAGATAAAAAAATTGATGTGGCCGTCCTCTCGCCCGAAAAAGAAAAAACTATGGAAGTTATCGAGGACTTAAAGCGCCGCGGCTATGACCCTGAAATTTTTATGGTCTCGCACCAGAGTCTCGAAAGAGTTTGGGAGAGGTACAAAGACCTTTCATATTCGTTTGAAACTAAATCCGGCGCCCTCGATATATCGAACGAAGAAATTCTCGAAATGACAAGAAAGGTCACGTCACTTGCTGATGTTAAAAAATTAATTGAGGGAGTGCTCTCGATGAAACGCGCTTATCGCATCTCAAAAATTTTAGAAATTATTCTGGCCGGTGCTATTAGCTTAAAGGCCTCTGACGTGCACCTTGAGCCAGAGGAGAAGGACTTGCGCCTGCGTTACCGGCTTGACGGCGTTTTGACAGATATTCTTCATTTCGATTCCGAGACATTTGAACTCTTGTTATCCCGCATTAAACTGATAAGCGAGCTCCGGCTCAATGTCAAAGAAAAAGCTCAAGACGGGCGCTTCTCCATCAAACTCGCCGATATCGAGATTGAAGTGCGTACTTCGCTTCTGCCCGGTCCTTACGGCGAATCAGTGGTCTTGCGCGTGCTCAATCCGAGCGCCATTGCCGTTGAGCTTGAAGCACTCGGGATTCATCCACGTCTCTTGGAAATCCTAAAGAAAGAAATTAGGAAACCGAACGGCATGATCCTGACAACCGGCCCGACCGGCTCTGGCAAAACTACTACCCTCTACGCGTTCTTGAAGAAGATTTATACACCCGACATTAAAGTGGTGACTATTGAGAACCCGATTGAATATCATCTCGAGGGCATCGTCCAGACACAAGCGGAAGCCGAGAAGGGCTACACCTTCGCCGACGGCCTCCGAAGCGCCTTGCGCCAAGACCCTGACGTGATTATGGTGGGAGAAATTCGAGATGACGAAACTGCCACAGTGGCTATCAACGCCGCTCTAACTGGCCACTTAGTGCTTTCCACCCTTCACACCAATAACGCCGCCGGTTCTTTCCCACGGCTTCTTGACCTCGGGGTTAACCCCAAGGTGATAAGTTCCGCTCTGAATGTCTCGATTGCTCAACGACTAGTACGTACACTTTGCCAAGCGTGCAAGAAAGAAACCCTTCTCGAGGGCAAGGACAAAGAAGTTGTCGAGAAAATTTTAGGAAACATTCCTGACCCAGTTTATCTTGAAGGTATTCAGAGAAAAAATACTTGGGTCCCTGTCGGATGTTCGGAGTGCAGCGGACTTGGATTCAAAGGTCGAATTGGTGTCTTTGAGGCGATTGTAGTCGACAGCGAAATAGAAAAGGCAATTATTATTAATCCTTCCGAGCGCGATATCCGCGGGGCAGCCAAGAGTCAGAAGCTTTTGACTCTGGTTGAAGACGGCGTCATCAAGGTGCTTATGGGCACTACCGCACTAGAAGAACTCGACCGTGTGGTAGACCTTTCGTCAATAGAATAATTGTTGCGACAAGATATTTTTCGTGAATAATGGAGAGAGACCCGAGTTCCAGCGCATAAATCTCCAAGCAACATCTCGCCAAGGCGGGACTAAACGAATCTTTCGAGGATAGCCTCAGAAACCGGTGAAGATACCAAGAGCGTCCTTAGAGAAAAGTCCAAATACCCCGAAGGGCACGTTGCTTAGAGATTTATGGTCTGGATAAGAACTAAATTTTTCATCACCAGTCTAGCATATAATACTTTTTATGTCAAGTAAATTACCCAAAGAAAAAAACACGGCGGAAGAGAGCGGGTATGCCTCATTTTTAGACAATGAACTTAGGCCTTCAAGCTGGCGAGATTATATCGGCCAGAAGGCGGTCAAAGACAACCTTAAAATCCTGATTCAAGCGGCCACGGAACGCGGTGTCCCCCCCGAGCACGTCCTATTCTACGGTCCCCCGGGCCTCGGCAAGACCACTCTCGCCCACTTAGTAGCAAAGGAAACCGGCCGAGCCATTAAGATTACTTCTGGGCCGGCGATAGAGAGAGTCGGCGACCTCGCCTCTATTTTGACGAATCTAGCCGCTGGCAACATTCTCTTCATCGACGAGATCCACCGCCTGAATAAAACCATCGAGGAGGTGCTCTATCCGGCGATGGAGTCCGGCGTGCTTGATATCATTATTGGCAAGGGTCCGTCAGCGCGCACTATTCAGCTGGAACTGCCGCCTTTTACCCTGCTCGCGGCTACCACGCGCGTGGCTATGATTTCTTCGCCCTTGCGCAGTCGTTTCTCGGGTGGAGTGTTTCGCTTGGAATTCTACACTGAAGATGAAATAGCGGAAATCTTGCGCCGGTCGGCTAAAATTATCGGCGTCAAGATAGAAGAAGACGTAGAGAAAGAAATCGCCAAGCGCTCACGCTTCACCCCGCGTACAGCCAACTATTTACTGAAACGCGCTCGCGACTTCGCTCAAGTTGAGTCGAGACCCTTAAATCAAGAAACTGTGGAACTTGCCTTGAAGCTTCTGGGCATAGATGAGAAGGGGCTTTCTCCTTCCGACCGGAGACTCTTGGAAGTCATTGCCGAAAAATTTGCCGGTGGCCCCGTTGGCCTTTCGACCCTGGCGGCCGCGCTCTCGGAAGAAGAAGCCACCATCGAGGAATTCAACGAGCCATATCTCTTGCAGCTCGGTCTCATCGAGCGCACCGCGCGCGGCCGCGCTCTTACTTCCCACGCCTACGCCCACCTTGGCAAAACTCCTCCGGCTAATTTACAAAAGAAGCTTTTGTAAATTAACGACCGATAGGGAATATAATTTACAAAAACCCAGCACTTACTTTTATGTATTACGTTTATTGCTTTAGACACCGCAAGACTAGGAAGTTTTATTATGGCTACACTGCAGATTTGCGAAGACGAGCCCGCGAGCATGGTCCTTTGTGGCAGTTGATGTATTATGAGGCTTACCTAGCTGAATCGGACGCCAGACTTAGAGAGCGTAAACTAAAAGACTATGGCCAAGCTCGTTCTAGGCTAAAAGGGCGTCTTCGCGAATCTTTAAAAGTAAGTGCTGGGTGATGATTTTTATAGTCGTCTTACTCCTTAAAAATCAATCATGAGCGGGCACAACAAGTGGTCGAAGATTAAAAATAAAAAGGCAGTGACGGATGCGGCCAAGTCTAAGATTTTCTCAAAAATGGCAAAGCTTATCTCCACCGCCTCCAAACAAGTGAATGGCGATACCTCTTCCCCTATCTTGCGCGCAGCCATAGAAAAGGCGCGGGAATATAATATGCCTGCTCTCAATATCGAACGAGCAGTTAAAAAGGGCACGGGCTCGGACGCCGAGACGCTTGAGACTGTTACTTACGAGGTTTACGGTCCCGCCGGTTCAGCTTTAATCATCGAGGCTCTAACCACCAATCGCAACAAAGCCGCCCAAGAAATTAAATTTATTCTTTCCAAACATGGTTTCGCTTTAGCCACACCTGGCTCGGCTACATGGGCGTTTACCAAAGAACAAAATGAGTGGAAACCAAACACCACTATTCCCCTATCGGAAGAAGACGGGAAAATTCTAGGAGTTTTAATAGAAGAACTCGAAGACAATGACGAAGTTCAAGACGTCTACACCAACGCTGTCTGAAACTATTTTAGCTATCGACCCGGGGTTTGACCGTATTGGTTTAGCCATGATGAAACTCGAGCGAGACAGACCGAGACTTTTGTTTTCGGAGTGCTTCAAAACTGATTCGAAAAAAGTGCGACCCGAGCGGCTTTTCTCCATAGGCAGAAGGATAAAAGAAGTGATTAAAAAATGGCGACCAAAAACTCTCGCCGTAGAAACCATCTTTTTTAACACCAACACTACCAGCGCCATCGGAGTGGCGGAAGCCAGAGGTATTATTATTTATGAAGCGATAGGGACGGGCATGGAAATTTTCGAATACGGCCCGCAAACGATAAAGATAGCTGTGACGGGTTACGGCAAAGCGGACAAAATCCAGATGGCAAATATGGTTAAGAAATTGATTGATCTACCCGAAAAGTCTTCAAAAAGACTTGACGACGAAATAGACGCTATCGCCCTGGGGATTACTCACCTTGCAACGAAAAAGGGTATCTGATACAAATAAGTGCATTCGAAATTAGAAGTAATTAGATTATTTACACTATGGACGACGACATTCTTAAAGACGAAGACGAACTTAATGAGGATATTATAGATATAGAGAAGAAAAAGATTGATCCATTAGTCAATCCGCTAGACGAAGCTGAGAGTGTCGATGATTTAGTGGAAGAAGAGGAGGAAGAAGAAGAGCCGTTTGACGACGTTAACCCGATCTAGATCTGCTCAATTCTCAAGAAACGGTGTTTGCCAATACGGTAAACGCCGTTTTCTATTTCTTTAATGGCCCCTTCTTTATTGAGTCGATTAAATTCCGATTTGGAGGAAACTAGTCCATGTTCTAGAAAAATTTCGACAAGTGGAGTTTCTTTACTGGCCCTTACCGTTTTAATATCTTCAGGAATACCCCCCTTTGAAAAGGTCTCAACAAAGTTTTTTTCCGCTTCCTCGGCGACATTTTTGCCGTGGTAAATTTTTACCACTTCATGAGCAAGTTTCATTTTTTGGTCTCGCGGTTTCTCTTTTGCAAAATCGCTTAGATTCAAGCTGGTACAGATTTCAAAACCTAAAGGAATCATCGTATCAGGCCAACTCATTACCTTACCGAACATATCATCAGCTCTGTCATTCAAGGTTATCATGTTTCCTTCGGTCTTCCCCATTTTTTTACCAGTTGGATCTATTAATAGTTTTGTGGTTAAAACAAACATTTCCTTATGCTTTTTTCTTTTCATTAAATCGCGACCAGCAAGCATGTTAAACATCTGATCATTGCCACCAATTTGCAAATCAACATCCATTGTCACAGCATCATACGCCTGGAAAATGGGATAAAGAAATTCATGAACATAAACTTCTCGACCAGCTTTGATTCTTTCTTGAAACATATCTCTTGTGAGCAGATTGGAAACCGTAAAGTGAGAGGCTAACTCCAACATATCTTCTGGGGTGAGTTTGTTTGTCCATTTTTCATTACGCATAAAACGAACATTTGATTTTTTTAAATCTAAAATTTTGCCAATTTGTTTTTTGTATCCGCTGGCATTCTCCGAAATCTGTTTATGAGTTAGAGGTTTTCTAGCTGCCTGTTTGTCTGTAGGGTCTCCTATTCGCGCCGTAAAATCACCAATCAAAATAATAACTTCGTGACCAAGATCTTGAAATTTCCTTAATTTAAGAAGCTGGACTAAATGACCAAGATGCAGAGTGTCACCTGTCGGGTCAATCCCGTAATAAAGCCTGATTTTTTTGCCAGATATTAAAACCTTCCCAAGTGTTGATTTGTCGGGGTATACCCTTTCCACCCCACGAGTAAGCAGTTCTTCTATTTCTTTTTCCATACCAGCCAATGTAACATGTCCGGCGTAAAAGCGAAATGTGTTAAAATGAGCTTTCTCTTAAGAAATGACTAGGAAACTCCGACATTCAAACTACCTTCTGGCTATTGCGACTCTGGGATTATTCGCCTCTGGCATATTCATTTTGTGGGTATCCTCGTTCCGTATTCCAGCCCTTGAGGACATTTCTCTACGCAGGATCGACCAATCCACCAAAATCTACGATCGTACTGGGGAAATCTTGCTTTACGATATGTCGAGTGACGCCAGGCGCGCGCTGGTCCCATTCGAAGACATTTCTCCTTACGCCAGAGCCGCCACTTTAGCTATCGAGGATAAGAATTTCTATTCGCACAACGGATTTCAGTGGACTTCGTTTCTAAGAGCAGTGCTTGTAAACGTCAGCACCCTCTCTTTCAGCCAGGGGGGCTCAACCATTACCCAGCAAGTGGTCAAAAACTCCATTCTTACTAAAGATAAAACCCCCACCAGAAAGTTAAAGGAGTTGATTTTAGCCATCAAGCTCGAGAAAGTATTAACCAAAGATGAGATTCTATCCCTCTATCTAAATGAAATCTCTTATGGAGGAACTATTTACGGTATAGGAGAGGCGGCGCAGAGCTTCTTTGGCAAACCGGCCTCTCAACTTACCTTGGCCGAATCGGCTTATCTCGCTTCTCTACCGAAAGCGCCAACTTATTATTCTCCTTACGGCCGTAATCTCCCGGAGCTGGAGGCAAGAAAAGATTTGGTTCTTCATGAAATGCTTGCCAACAATTTTATCTCCGAAGAGGAGTATGGAGATGCGGTGAAAGAGGGGGTGGAATTCAAACCTCGAGGAAATACCGGTAGTATCAAGGCGCCGCATTTTGTCTTTTTCGTCATTGACTACTTGACAAAAAAATATGGCGAGGGGGTAGTGGTGAACAGCGGTTTTAAAGTGATTACCACTCTTGACTATTCAATACAGCTGGAGGCCGAAGCAATATCGAAAAAATATGGAGTCATAAACAAAGAAAAATTTAATGGCGAGAATAACGGCATGGTAGCCATTGATCCTAAAAGCGGCGATATTTTGATGATGGTTGGTTCGCGCGACTACTTTGATAAAGAGATTGACGGCAACTTCAACGTAACTACCGGGTTCCGACAGCCCGGCTCCACATTTAAACCGTTTGTTTACGCCACCATGTTTAAAAAAGGATATACCGACCAAACAATCCTCTATGATACTTCGATTCAATTCGCTGCCAGTTGCGCGCCCGATAACTTCACTACAGACGATGTCTGTTATTCCCCGGGCAACTACGACAACCGGTTCCGTGGCCCCATAACCGTGAGGAATGCTCTAGCCCAGTCAGTAAACATTCCTGCGGTTCAAGGACTCTACCTTGCCGGAATCGGCGACTCGATAGCCACCGCTAAGAGTATGGGCATAGAAAGCTTAAATGACTTTAGCCGATACGGCCTATCCTTAGTCTTGGGAGGCGGGGAGGTCTCTCTTCTTGACATAACCGCGGCATACTCCGTATTTGCCAATGATGGCATCCGTAATCCTTACAATCCAGTACTTCGGGTGGAAGATGCCGAGGGGAACATCGTGGACAGACCTTCTCTATCCCCTCGCCGAGTATTGCCGGAGGAGGTCTCGCGTCTTATTACAGACATTCTCTCTGACAACGCGGCGCGGACACCGGGTTTCGGCGCAAACTCTGCACTCTACATACCCACTCGTCCTGTCGCAGTCAAAACGGGCACATCAAACGATTATCGCGATGTCTGGATTATCGGCTACACTCCCAATCTCACGGTGGGCGCGTGGGTGGGCAACAATGACAACCGCCCTATGGAGAAGAAAGTCTCCGGCCTCGTGGTTGCGCCTCTCTGGCGAGAGTATATGGAACAAATTTTGCCTCAATTCCCCATTGAAACTTTCATACCACCAAAACCGGAGGATCTTAGTGATTTAAAGCCTATTTTGCGTGGCGATTGGTCTACCGGCGGCATTCACTCTATTCTCTATTGGGCAGATAAGGACAACCCCCGCGGCCCGATACCTCAAAACCCCTCAAATGATTCGCAGTTTCTAAATTGGGAGTATGGCGTAAAACTTTGGGCGACCCTTAATAATATAATTTAAATCTCTAAACCGATTAAGACTGATTCATGGGCATCACGAGATATAGAAAGCTGGCATCCCCCACTCCTTGGATGATAATTGGTTTAGCCTGGCCACTGAAAGAGAGGGAGACACTATCAGTCATAATAGACTGAAAACAGTCTGTAAAGTAGCGATGATTGACGTTAATAGAGATATTGTCTCCCTCGAGAACAGATTCGACAGTATGAACACTCTCGCCTATAGTGACATTTTTTGACTCGATCTCAAAACTCTTAGCTTTGGGAGAAAGCTTCAAGGTAAGTTGATTGAAGGTATCAGAGAAAATAAGACTTGTCTTGAGTGAGTTTATTAGATCCTGTTTAAGCAAAACTGCTTTAGAAGTGGTTTCTTTGGGGATAATCTGTCGGTAGTCTGGAAAGATTCCCTCAACAATACGTGATGTTAGATAAATATTTTGCGCCCGCAAAGCCATTTGGTGTTCTTCTATGGAAATTGATATTTCCTCATCGCCCTTATCAAAAATTTTTACTATTTCCATAGCATTTTTTTGAGGGATAAGGATTTGCTTGAAGTGTGGAACCTTTTTTACCCTTATTTTTTTCTCCGCGAGCCTAAATGAGTCCGTAGCGGCAAAAGTTAAAAATTCCCCTTCGTAGGTTATAGAAATTGAGGACAGCTCCGGCTTAATACTCCCTACTGCCGCCGCATAAAGAACCGATTTTATGCCGAAAAGAAGGTCCCTTGTGGGCATTGAGAAAACCTTATCTTCACCTATTTCCGGGATGACCGGGAAATCTTCACTGGGAAGAGTTTTGATACTGGTTTTAGTACTTGAAGTTTTTATCTCCAGTACCTGATTTTTAGTGTTGATGGTGATGTTTCTATCTTTCGATAATGACGAAATAAACGAAGAAATTACATGAGCAGGAACCACTACAATCCCAGATTCAATAACTTTAACTGGTAGAGTAAGGGAGATACCGAGATCTAAATTAGTAGCTTTTATCGAAAGAGAATTTTGACGAGCGTCTAAATAAAATCCCGCCAATACCGGTAGGGTAATATTCTTACCGGCTATTTTATCTGCCTTGTTCAGTACTTCTTCTAACTGCTCTTTAATACATTCTATTTTCATATATAAAAATTTATTACTACTATTAGGGGTGTGAATATGTGTATAGCCCATTCGAGACTCTTAGTAAGCCGTATTTTATTTTTTTGTTTGTGATTGATTTGAGGATAAGTCGTAAAACATCGAGATCGAGTGGAAGTAGCCATTGCTTTAGACTTTTCTTTTAACATCTTATTAACACTATTTTTGTTGTTTTTCCACATGGCTTTACACAGTCAGTAAGTTTCTAATCTGGCCTACCTCTTCTAGTAATGATTGGTCCACTTTTATATCAGTCTTTATTTTTTCGCACGAATAGATGACCGTGGTGTGGTCCCTGCCTCCTAATTTTTGGCCGATTGACGGGTAAGAGATGTTGAAATCCTCGCGTAAAAGATACATGACGATTTGTCGTGGCCGGATCACTTCTTTATGCCTCGTTTTTTCATAAATGCTGTCTTCCTTGATGTTATAAAAGTCAGAGACAATTCTCACAACGTCCTTAATGGCGATGGTTTTTTTGGGTTTTATGTTATTTTTTATATAATTTCTGACATCAATCATCGATATTTCTCTACTTTTAAGTTGGGCGTGGCAAAGCAAGGTATTAACGGCCCCCTCAAGATCTCTAATGTTGCCGTTTATGGTGTGGGCGAGATAGTCTATGATCTCTGGTGACAGAGAAATGCTTTGCTGTAGTGCTTTTCTCGAAATGATGGCGATCCTCGACTCTTTATCGGGTGCCGGGATGTCGACTGTCATGCCGGCGGAGAGTCGGGACTTGAGTCTCTCTTCCAGGCCGGTAATAAAATAAGGATGTTTGTCAGAAGAAAAGATGATTTGTCGGTTGTTGTCGTAGAGAGTGTTGAACAGGTGGAACAGTTCTTCCTGGAATTTCTGTTTATCCGAGAAGAATTGGATGTCGTCGACTATTAAGACGTCATACTTGCGGTATTTCTCCTTAAAAACAGTCATTTTCTGGTTTTGGAGCGCGTTCATGCAATCTTGCCCGAATTGCTCGGATGTCATGTAATAAACTTTCTTGCTTGGGTTAGTTGTTTTGATGTGATTGCCAATCGCTTGAATTAAGTGAGTTTTGCCGTGGCCGGTAGCTCCGTGTATAAAAAGCGGGTTGTACATGATGCCGGGCTTTTTAATCACAGCTTGGGCGGCGGCGTGGGCCAGTTCATTAAAGGGGCCGATAACAAATGTTTCAAAGGTGTAGCGTGGGTTTAGATTGTCATCCTTGTTTACCGTTGCTTCCAACAGAGGAAGTTCTTTGGTATGGATCTCTTGACTCGGCCTCTCTTCCCTCTTGCGAGTCTCCTCTTTGTTTACCACATACTCAATGGCATGGATGGAATTCTCAAGATTCCTTAAGCTTCTAAGAATACTGTTGTGGTACTTAGTGAGGAGCCATTCTTTGACAAAAGCGTTGGGCACGGAGAGGATGACCACTCCGCCGTCTTCTTTAACAATGCGGGTGTCTTTAAACCAAGTTGTGAAGTTCGCGCTTGAGATGCTTAGCTCTATCTCCACCAGAACGCTTTGCCAAAGTTGTTTGTAGTCCATCATAGAAGTTGTGAGGTCACCATAGTATATCTTTTTAGAGTCTGATAAAAGCTTGTTAAAGACTAAAAAAATGTTTATAATGTGTTTATAACCTGTTAAGAAAAAATGTCTACAACATACAAACCAAAAAGGCGCAAGCGAGCGAGAACTCATGGCTTTCTTTCAAGGCAAAAAACGTCCACTGGCAGAAGGACTATTAGGAATAGACGAAGAAAGGGACGGTCGCGTCTTTCGGTCTGATGGCTCATTTTTATTTGCGTGTTACTCCAGCTGATAGAGTTATGCTGGTAATCTCTGTTTCAAAAAAGGTTTCTAAGAAAGCGGTTATACGTAATAGAATTCGTCGGCGTGTTCGCCCGATACTGCAAAAATTTATTTCTTCTCTTAAACCAGCCACTTATTTTATTATTGCTAAGCCGGGGGCCGAAGAAATTAAGGGGGAAACATTGGAAAAAGAATTAAAATCACTTATGATAATCTAATGTCTTTTCTCTACCACACCTTTTTTTTCGACCCGCTCTACAATGTGTTGATACTTTTATTCAAACTCTTGCCATGGGCTGATGCTGGTATCATTGTCATTCTTCTCACCATTTTAGTTCGTTTGATTATGTTTCCACTTTCGAGAAAGGCGGTGCTCACGCAAGTGAGAATGGCCGAAATAGCTCCGGATTTGGCTAAGATTAAGGAGCAATACAAAGATAAGGCCGAAGATCAGGCCAAACTAACTCTTGCTCTCTATAGAGAAAAAGGAGTCAACCCATTTTCAGGCATATTAGTCATCATCATTCAAATTCCTATTATTTTTGCCTTGTATCAAATTTTTCTATACTTTCCTGAGGTTAAATCTTCTCTCCTGTATTCATTTGTAACGGCGCCCGGACACATCAATACCACCTTTCTGGGCTTTTTGGATATCACGGCAAAGAGCGCCCCCATTGCTCTTTTGGCCGCCATCTCAACCTTTTTCCAATTCCAAATTTCTATGAAAGGACAAACTCCGCCTAAAGGGAATTCATTTGGTGATAATCTTACTCGCAGTATGCAGACTCAAATGAAATATTTCTTTCCCGTAATCGTTTTCTTTATCTCATACAAGATTTCTGGAGTAATCGCTCTCTATTGGCTTACCACCAATCTTTTCACTATCGGGCAAGAACTTTTTGTCAGAAGAAATCTCAAAGCCAATCAAACTAAAAAGCTTCCAATCTAAGAGCCCAGAGAGACAGGTCAGTTTTGTTTATGAAAATGAGATAGTCTTCGTCGGGAGAAAGTTTGGGCTCGAAGACATCGATATCAATACGCAGGCTCTGTTTTGGCTCTGCTAAAACTCGAGCAATGTCCGTATTAGTATCAAAGAGCCAAATACGGTCGGAAAAATGCGTTGCCCCCCTATACCAAAGGTCCGGCTCTAGAGCTCCCGGTGCGTCAGCCGGCGCAGCACAAAAAAGTATGCCCGCTTTTTTTATACTCCAGATGCATTTCTCCGCTAACGTTGTCGGTGATATTTCGGAAAGGGCACTACTTGTAAGATTCTTAGTAAATGATCTCATTTTGTTATCCTCAACGTATGAATACAATATTCGATTGCCGAGGCTGTTTTGGGTTGTTGTAAGGCCATTGAGCGGACCAAGAATTTTTGTGAGGACCCCATTTGATGTATTTAGAGCGTAGGCATAACCGGGCGCGTCGGCACTTGCTTTCGTATACGCGATTAAGCTATTTCCGGCTGTATTTAATCGCCAGTCTGTGAAGGGAGAGGTAAGTAGAGTTTTCGCACCCGTGCCATTAAATGTCGAAGAGACTATAGAAGAGTTGTCTCGCAGAACATAAATGAGGGTGTTGCCGGAACCAGCGACAACAGCACTTATGTCTCCGCGTAGGGCGGTAGATGAGACAGCATAGAGGGTACTAGCTTGCGGTGAGCTTGTCGAAACCGTTGCTTTAGGGGGAGTGAGAGTGAGAGATAAATTTTCTATCACGTCGGAATTGTCTTTAAGAGACCTTAGCAGGACTGCGTTGCCATCTGGTCTAAAATAAGCCTCGTAGATTTTTGGCAAAGTGTTGTTAGTGACTTTCGTCTTCTCGAGCGTTTCCAAGTCCGTGTCGTATATATGTCCTGTAGCGCGGTCAACGTACCGAACAATCGTCTGATTTCCCCTATCGAGGACTACCGCGCCGGCCACAGGAGTATTGGAGAGGCGGAATAAAGTGGCCGTCGGGTTGCCAAACTCATCTACGGGTTCAGTTAAATCTGTCGTTGGTTGTGAGTTGTTAGTTGTTGGTCTACTGGCAACATCTCCCCCCGAACCGAACGGCAGAATATTTCTAATAGTTTCTCCGGCGGGGATGTCCGGGTCTCTCAAGAATAAATACCACCCAAAGAAAGCCACGAGGGTGATTGAGATAACGGCTATCAAAATTATTAGTATTTTTTTCATGTAGGTGGCGGAATCGTCAAATCAAATTTTATCAAGTCAGGGTTAATGGTAAAGAGGATGAGCCATGCACTGATAGCGAGAAGTAGCCCCCAGATTGCATTCTGAATAGTATTCTTGGCGTCACTCTTCCCTTCAAAGGCGTCAGTAGACATATATTGAATACCGCCGAAAATTATTTTAACCACTGCCAGTCCTCCCGCCACAGCTATGATTAACATAAAAACGCCTTTAATATATGGTTCAGCGGTTGTTTTATCGGATGGCGCAGAGTCAGCGCCGCTTAAAGGAATAGGCGCCAGAAGTTCGTATTCAGTTGCTCCTTGAACAGGCACAGGAATAGCAGTAGATAATAGATAGTAGATAGTAAGTAGTAAAAAAGTCTTTTTCATTTTTCAAATTTTATCAAGAAACTTTTACTGGAACTCTGTAGAATATTGTCTTTGTGTGAGGCGCCCACCTCTACTTGCGAGGTGCCGGCGACGTTATCCGGTGTTCGGTAGGTTACCGAATTTTTAGTCTCCGCTTCTCCACCGATATTGGTGCGCCATTCGTAGTTAACTCTGTTATCAGTACGATTGGAGACGCTGAAGAAAAGGGGAAATGCTGTGAAGGTGACTTCCTTGCCTTCTAATTCATGCGCCCCGCTTGTTTCTCTGTGGAACATGAATCCGTACAGGGGATTGTTTTCATAAATAGTAAGAATCGGAGATATCGGGGTGACAGTGACAGAGGCGCTTGCCAACACGGTGTCTTGCCCAGAGAGAATATCTATCTGTATAGTCTGCGGTTTCGAGATGATAGAGTCATTGAAAGAAAGGGTTTTTTTGCCCACACCATTGATGTTACCGAGTACTGTGCCGTTTTTCGTCCATTTATAAATTAGGTTTGCCGGGTTACCGATACCAGCGCCATGTGGTATTGCCAAAAAAGTAATTCCAGACTGGCTAGACCATAATGTCCTGCCTTTATAAAAGGGTGAGGTATAAGTTTCTCCCTGCCAGAGAATATCCACTTCTTGGGCCTGCACATAGAGTACGGGCGAGATAAGTAGAAGAGTTATTAAGAGAATATAGAACTTTTTCATTTCTTTATTATACCTAATTTTGTGATATCCGCCCCAGGGACAATTTTTTGTATCTTCAAACTTAGCGCGAAAGAAGTTATGGAGACCGTCCACGCAAACCACCCTAGTACCGGGATGGCATCTATGAGCATTGTCACTATTCCTCCAATTAACCTCTTCGGTTTCATAAAACTGATGCCATTAAATTTAAACCATAACCAGAAAGTCATAGAGGCAAAAATAGTGACTAACCAACCCATCAAGATAAAGTCGAGCAGAATTTGAAGAGTGTCGAAAAAGAGTGCGGTTCCTATCATGAGCCAAACGGTCGTGGTTTTTAATCCTTTTTCTTTCTTTTCTTCAGGCATTATTTGTTAGTAGCTTCCGCCTCTTTTAATTCAGCGTTTACGGCCTTCAAGGCAACTTCCTTGTCTTCCATGGCATCTTGTTTTGCCTTCTTGATAGCTAAAACTTGCGATGGGTCGGAAGTGATGATTTGGTCTTCCGTATATGAGGCAATATTTTTAATAGCCACGTGCTTGAGTCCGGCGAAAAAGATGCCCTCCCCCCTATCCGATTCAAGCAAGAGGTATTTCTCCTCGTCTGTAAGATTAAAAGTTTTCTGAAGTTCATCTATAGTCGTCGGTGATTGCTTAAAGAGAATTTGAATGGAGGAGTTGGTGATAATGGGAATACCATATGGTGACTTCAAGAAGTCACCGACATCTTGGGTGATAGTGGCCACGCCGAGGAAATATTTGCGCCCGCGCTTGACTAGACCCATGAGAAACGAGGCCGTATCTTCCGACTTCATCATCCACCATGCTTCGTCAATGACTAAGAGGCGTTTCTTGAGTTCTTTCCTGATAGCGTTCCAAATATAGTGAGTGACGATATACATGGCGATGGGCTTGAGCTCATCTTCCATGTCGCGCAAAGAGAAAACCACGAACTTACGGTTAATATCAACATTCGACGGTCGATTGATAAATCCTGACCAAGTGCCTTTAGTGTATTTACTTAGACGTTGAGCCAAGGACTCCCCTCCCTCCATACCGGTAAGTACCATTTCGAAGTCGGACATGAGTGGAGGCTCAATAGTTCGAAAGTCTGATTCCACCGTGATATCCTTTAGAGCGTAAGTTTCGGTGATGGCTTGGTCGATAATGGCATCTTCCTCCGCAGAGAGGCCACCCATCATCAGGCGGAAGAGGCCGACTAGATTAATAATATTGGAGCGCAAGACGTTTGCGGCGCTTTCCCCCGGTCCCGGGACCGGCAAGTCGAAAGGGTTGATGTGGTGTTCAGAGTTAAGAGAGATTTTGAAATATCTCCCGCCGGTGGCTTCCGCCATGTACTCATATTCTCGTTCCGGATCTATCACGATTACGTCCGTATCGAACATCAGGGTACGCAAAATCTCGAGTTTGGTAGCATAGGATTTACCCGAACCAGCCTTGCCAAATATAATGGAGTTGTAATTTTCAAGTGAGAAGCGGTCGAAGAGTACCAAAGATGAGTTGTGTCTGTTGATACCATAGAGGATACCTTTATCAGAAGTTAAGTCGAAAGAAGTGAATGGAAAAAGAGAAGACAATGGGGAAGAATTCAGTTTGGAATGTACCTCCAGAAGGTCATTGCCGAGAGGTAGAGTGCTTTTGTAACCCTGCTCCTGTTGGAAGAGGGCGGGTTTGACGTAAATAAGTTTCGCTTCAAGGATTGACTTGATTTCGGACTCTGCTTTATCAAGTTCTGAGTCGCTGTCGCCGTAAATGGTGATATAGAGACCGACATCGAAGAGTTTCTCTTGTGCTTGCTGGAGTTGGTCACGCAGATTCTCGAGGTCCTGGTAAGCCACGTCGAGCATTGGGTCGCGCACCAAGCCTTTTTCTTCTCGGCTATGGATCTGACTTTGGACCTCGGCCACTTTCCTCTGGAATTGGCGTAAGACCTTGGAAGTTTCGATAGGGTGGACGAAGATAGAAACATCAAAGACCTTGTCCATATTGATGATGGGCGAGAACCAACCTTCAGAAAGGAAACGCGGGTATGAAATCACGAAGAAACTTCGTAAAACTTTTTCACCCAGATTAATTTCTTTTGGGGTAACCTTCAGCGCTGACGGAGCGATAATATCTTTGAGCTCGAGCACTCCAGCCTCGAAGATTTCCTGGGGTAAAATTGAGGATATGTCAGCCTTTTGTTGTTTTGGTTTGAATAGTGAGCTAAATATTGACATTATAATTATTATAACTCAATTTTACCCTAACTAACGACCAACGACCTACAACTAACGACGGGGCTCATATTTCAAGCGTCTTTTTGAAGCCCCCCAACTGATTGCAGATACTGGCAATCTTCTTTTTTCCTGTGGCAAACTCTTGGGTATCAATTAATCCATTTATCTGTAAAATGTCTAAATTAGCTAAAGTTTCGTAAAGGGACCCCAAAGAAGTTTCGATAAAGCGATTTAGCTCCTTTTCTGATTCTTTTCCGCTTCCTTCTGCTAAGTTGAGAATTACAGAGGACGCAGAACGCAATATCTGGCTGCCTAGTTCGAAGCGATACTCTCTAGGCAGTTTTTTGACTATGTTGTGTATGAAAGAGAAAAGTTCTTGAGAATCTCTATATACCCCCCACTCTAGAAATCTGAATTGTTGCATTTCGTCGTAAGTCGTTTGTCGTAAGTTGTCGGTCGCAAAGTGAGCTAGCTCACTTTGAGGGGTTTTTCTGTTTCGCCCGGATTAAATGCCCTGTAGAAAAGTTCAATGACTTCTTCGGTACCGAGGTGAGCCACGCGGATGCCGGTGCGGATGAGCCCTTGTTCAACTACTGACAAACGCTCTTCAAGCTGGCTCCTATTCTCATCGAAACTTGCTTCCGTGGCGGCCGCCCGCTCCGACTTAGTACCAAATCCCAAGCGTGAGGTGATACTTGACTGGCTGGTAGTTAAAATAGCGGGGCTGTATGGCACCACGATGAAAAAGTTTTTGGTCATGATGTTCGTGTTTTCGGTGAAGCTCCTGATAAATTCAATGTACTCACGAACCTGTATCTTCATCAAATTGTTTGTTTGCGCCTTCTCTTGTCCCTCTAGGAGTGCTATATATGGGCGTATATCGAGTTTGCGGGACTGAATCACTATCTCAATTGAGAAATCTAGTGAGTTAAGGAAATCTTGGAATTGGAGAAGAATTGCCTGTCTTTCGTCCTCAGATTTGAGCGCGAAGTTTAAAGACGAACATAAAAGAATTGAGCGCATACCACCATCCTTTAAGAGAATGACCCCGTCGCGCACTTCCTTGATGGGGACAAACTCTTGAGTAGCACTTGTGCTTGAGGACATGAGATTATTATAACCTACAACCGACAACCTACCACCAACAACCTATTCATAAATCTAATTTCTTCTTAAAACCACCAAGCTGGTTGCATATATTTGCAATCATATCCCGAGTCGTCAGAAAATCTTCCTCACTTGCCAGATCATTCGATTTCAGGGTATCGATATTTGCCAATGTCTCATAGAGGGACCCAAGAGAAGTCTCGATAAATCGATTCAGTTCTTTTTCTGATTGTTTCCCACTACCCTCTGCAACGTTAAGGATTATTGATAATCCTGATCTCAGCAACTGGCTCCCTAGTTCGTACCTGTATTCTCTGGGCAATTTTTTAACTATTTGAAGGAGTAGAGAAAATAATTTTTGTGCATCTTTATATACTTTCCAATCAAGAAATCTAAACTGCTTCATGTTGTTAGTTGTTAGTAGTCAGTTGTTGGTTTGGAACCAGAATCCCGTGTAACGGGATTCTGGTTCTCTTTGATGTCGAGACTCCATGTGAGTTCTTTGAGCTTTGAGCTAGAAAGTTTCGGCACATAAACCTGCTCGATTTTCTTTTCCTTTGGCTCGCCGGAGCTCTCGAGCGAGGGCGGCGCCTTTTTCCAAATGTACAGTTTGTTGGTGAGGGTGTATTTTACAAAAGCCTCGACTACATTTACGAATGGTTTGCTGTTGACTTTATAGAAAGCTAGCGCTGCGGCGAAGAGAACTATCGGCAGAGCAATGATAATTGCTAAGAATGTTGGTAGGAAGAGAAAAAGGATGACGGAAAGACCGACTCCGCCGGCCACGTAGACGAATTGCTTGAAAGTCAAAGGTCCGAAGAGCTTGTCTTCGATTTCAATAAATTGTGGAACTTGGAATCTCATGATAGCTTCTAGCTGCTTGCTTCTAGGGGCTAGCTTTTAATACTTAATTTCTTGATCATTCCCATAGTCATCCGGGAAACTTCATCTAATAGTATATCAACTTCTTGGTAAGAAAGATTTTTCGTTTGGGGAAGATTTTTAGCAATCTCAATTTGTGTTTCAAGCTCGGAAGCTGAACCTATGGCAATTCTCAAAAATTGGACGAAATCTTTCCTTGTTCCTCTGCTTCTCCCTTCGGCTATATTGGAGGGAATGGAAATAGCCGCTCGTCTCATTTGGGAAGTTATTCCATAAATTTCTTCACGAGGAAATTTCTCTGTCAGAATATAAATTTTTTTGGACAAATCTATTCCCTTTTGCCACACAATCAGGTCTTTATGTGAATGTATCGACATTTAAGCTAGAAGCTAGCACCTAAAACCTAGAAGCTCGTACTATTGCAACGGCTCTCTATAAGGGTCTTTCCCATTAGGATAACGATAATCTGGTAGTGGCACCTTTGTCTGTTCGGGTTTAATTTGCGGTGAATTTGTAGTAGTAACAGGCTGTTCAACATGTGGAACAGTGTGTGCAACCTCCCCCTCTTCCACCATGGGGAGATTGGCGGGTGGAATTTCGGGGACGGAGGTTGGGGCGATGGGTTTCGATTTATTTGTTTCTATAAATTCTTTTGTATCAATTTTATATTTGTCGAGGATGTTATCTTGAATTGTCGATTTTAATTTAGATAAGTCATTGGTATTTTTACCACTTATCTTGGAAATATTGTTTATCGTGTCATCCAGACTTTGCAAACAGAAAAAAGTGTAAAGAATCTCACTATCAGCTAGATTCTGATGTTCTTCTGACAAACCCACTTCTTTCAGGGCGTTGGTAATAAATTCAGTTGTCTCGTTAGACATCACCAAATCCTGAATTTCTGGTGGGAGTTTTTTGTAAGCAGATTGTTTCTGTTCTTTAGTGTAAGACATATTTTATGCAAATTCCGATCCTCCGGTTGTTGGGTTATTAAGCCATATTACAGTCTTGTGTGTAGTTGGAAGTGCCGCTAACAAGTTGTTACGGAGTGTAGTAATATCAGCATCATTCATTTCCACCGCCATCTTCTTAAGCATATTAGGCTTTAATATTGGCAATACAGCGGGATGTGTTAAGAGTGGTATAGGAGTAGTTCCTGGCGCAAGAGTGATATTCTGTCTCATGAGTTCGACAAAATCCTTCCCTCCCATTTTTGAAATCTTCTGCAGCGCATCTCTAATATTAGCTGGTGTTGGAGCATAACTAGGACTAGATGCATCCAGTGCCTGTAGCAGAGATTCTTTGCGGACATCTCTAAGCGTTTTCTTCTGACTAGAGGTAAACTTGTCACTCTTTGCGATAGCCTCAAATTGAGGACCTCTCATTTGAGACACAAAATCAGGATTAGTCAAATGCCCCGGGTTAATCATCTCAAGCTCTTTATCCGAGAGAGCCTTAATGTTATCAGAAACACTTGATGCGCCAGCTCCGCCAGGGGCTAAGGCAGTATCAATTACTTTAAATCTGTTGGATTTGATAGCTCCCTTCTCGGACTCGGAGAATTGGTCACTCTTATTAAGCGCTTCAAGTTGTTTGACGCTAATGCTGTTGGCGAAGTTCTGACTCTCTAGAAGTTCTCTATTGCTTGCCACTAAGACCTCTATCTGCTTGTCTGAAAGTTTAGCAAGTGCTGTTTCCATAGCGCCAATTTGAATCGGGGTGGCTAGAGCTTGAGCTCCCTGTCTAACATCTCTCTTGGCTTGTGCCTGTGCTAACTCACCTGCCGACTCGGCTTCACGTTCGCGTATTCTCTTATCACTCTCCGCCGTCGTTTCCTTGTATCCTTTTGTCCCGCCTGCGCCGACCCCGGCCTGACTTGCGGCAAGTGAACCGACAGGCATGCTCGGAATATTTACGTCATCGAGACGAAGTGCCTTGCCAATTCTTGTTCTACCAACAGTTCCTCGAGCAAGGTCGCCAATGGCGCTTGTAGGTATCGTGGCGCTACGAGCGTCAAATGAACCGCCCTCGGCTTTTCTGCTGGCATAGAGAGCTAGGCGAGCTGTTGCTCCCTTGGTCCTATCCCAAAGAAAACCAGATCTCTTTTTATCAGATGCCTCTTGTAGACTGGCACTTCCTGCAGCAGCCCCGCCCAATCTTCCCAAAGTAGATCTACCAGCCCACCCCAATCCTCCAAAGGCAACGCCTCCCGCGGCGCCAGTGGCCCATTTGGTAAGACCGGGGACACCGTGTCCAGCTTTATCGGCCCATTTTTTAGCAATGATAAGTGAGGCGATAAGAAGCACAATCATTATTATATAGTTCATTAATAGCGTCATTGATTCCGGCGTCGGGCTTGTTACATTCCCGTCTACCCCAACTACGCCGGTAAAGACCGTAGCCATATCACCTCCTGTGGTAGTGGTAGTGAACAGTCCACGAGAAACAATTATCACTATCCATGTGAGCAGAAAGTAAATGGGCGCGAAGAATGCTTGACCCAAGAGAGCCTCCAACCACTGGTCTTTATATTGTTTTAATTGAGGCAAGATAAATCCCATAAACGCCAACGGTGATAGAATCATGACAAATATAAGCACTACGAAACGAATCACAAACATAATAGCCACAGCGAAAAACACAAAGGCCGCGATTAGAGAAACAATAGTACCCATTACTCCTATAATAATTAATTGTTTCCCCTTAAAAGTATCTGTGGTGATTTTCCACAGCGACTGGATTCTTAAGGGCTCCATCAAACTGCCGGATAGTCCGAGACTCCGATCACTTCTAAGCGCCTCCGGCGCGATGGCGTCGTAGAAGGTAATAGCCAAGATATTTGAGGCGTCAATGACTACTTTAGTGAAGAAGAGACTGAAGTTTATAAGAATGGCGACAACAATAATGTTGACGATTAGCTTCTTGGTGTCGCTACCTATACCCAAAATGGTTCGTATTGCCGCGTATAAGAGAACAAAGATGAAAGCCATGTTGGCGACATCGCGGATGACTTTCCATGCAACGTTGATTGTGGTCGCCTCCTTGAGATTCTTTGCCATATCAACGACAGTAAACTGGACGATATAATTTAGAATAGTACCGCTTAGATGGGTAATGAGAGCAGCCAGTTGAAGAATGAGGATAGCCAACCATCCAAATGGTGCCATCAGGATCTCAGTGGCGACACTAAATAAGTTGATGTTAAGTAATTTCCCCAACAGGGTAAAAGGGTCAATGTCTGTATAGTCAAGAGCTTGCACAGTTTGGGGAAAAACAAAACCACTCACCGTGAAGACGAGTGCGAAGGTGAACATGAAAGCGGAAATGTGTGGGAAGTATTTTCTCATCAAAATAATCCTCGGACATTGAATACTATCTGCTTCAAGAGTTGGGCAAACAAAGCGCTGACTAACTCGTCGAATTCATCCGCCAGCTCGAGCTGTCTCAAGCCGCTTCCCAATACGCTCTCAAGTTGGCTCTCAATAACTTTCCCGGGTGTTTGAACGGGCCCGCGCTTCATACATTCTCCTGTCATGAAATCTTCCTCGACGCACTCGGACCAGCTTAGAAATCCGCTGTTCCAATTAAGCTGCTGGCTCTGGATACCTACGGCCTTCGCGATACGGTTATCGAGTTCAATTTGGCCCTGAAGATATGACCCATAGGGGTTACCGAAGTCGTTTTGGGTCATGGCAAACCAGCCGTCCCATCCTCCTTGGCTGAAGTCGTTGTAGAAAGCGTCAAGATTACTGATTATGCCTGTCACACTACATTGGAATCGTCGTCTCTGGGTATAATATTGCTGTAAGGCCAGTCTGATTTTTGTCTGGAATGGTGAACATAAAAATCCCAGCTCCGAACCCCTGATAAACTCTCCCGCGACATTATCTGCAATCTTAGTGAAAAATTGCGCCGGGTCGGTCGCGTAAGCCGGGTTACCCTCGAAACCGCGCCTAACCCAATCAGTAGTAGCCTGTAGTATTTGTTCCAACGCCACCTTAGCTATCGCTATGGCTATAGAGTCCCAAGTTAGACCGGGAATAGTGACGCCCAAAATAGTTAAACCCACCTCCTTGCTACGTATGCCCCATTCTGAAACCGGGACTCCAGGAGGAAAATCTTGAGCCATGGTTCTCATGGGTAAGATAGAGACGAGGGTGAGGACAATGAAACTAATAGCTAAAATATGATTTCTATACTTCATATACTGCTATCAAAAATTATACCATTAGCCATTAGAGTTTTTTGAATATTTAAAAGTAGCTCGGATTCTTTCTCGGAGTGTTGGGCGTAAATGCTTAGCGTCGCATATGCCCGTATCGGATCTTTGGCAGTGCCACTGATGGATGTCATAACTTCGGCGCTTTCCAGATAATTATTAATGAGGTCTATGTGGTTTAGGGCAAGTGATGCCGGCACTCTGACGAGAAGCAATTCATCGGCAGCAGATTTGTACAGCTTCCCAACCGTGCCCATAAAGGTTGAGAAAGCTTGGCTACCAGTGTCTGTAATGTCGCCTCCGCTGTTTTGGGCTTGGGTGGTTACGAGATTTTTATACTTGTTGCGGATATTTGTTATCGCGTTGCCATAAGCAGCGAGATTCACTTCCGAATCTGGCAAAACAATAACTTGATTTAAATTCACTTTAGGTATAGATACGTCAGAATTCTTGATACTTTCAGCATATTTATCGGCCAAAGTCTTGATATCATCCGGTGTCAGCTCGCCTCGTGACTTAAGCGCCATGTAGTCTGTAAAAAGTTGCCTGCCAATTAAGTCCGTCTGGGAAAGTGTGGTGGTAGAGGTTGTGGCTAAAGTGGTCTCGGTACTAAAAAAGTCTGTCAAGAGGAGGCTGTCTTCGGAAGAAAGCGGCTCAACTTCTGAAACAGAGATTACTTGGGCTGTGTATGGAGCAATTCTGACGAATCTAAACCACATTGCCCCACCAATAAGAGCAATGGAAATAGCAAGCGCGCCTATAAATCGAATTCGCGGCATCACTTTTAGTATATCAGAAATTATTTCTTTTTTGTGCTTGCCCCTCGTAGCTTTAGCGAAGTGGGGTATAATTAGAGATATGCGATTTCTTTTCACATCGGTCCTGCTCTCTATGATATTTGCTCTCGGCGTTTTGGTTACTCCGGCAGGCGCCGAGACGTTTGCCGCTAACCTCACTGTAGGTAGCAGAGGTTCTGATGTCACGACTCTTCAGCAGTTTCTCGTTGCGAAGGGCTATCTTCAGATGCCAGCTGGCGTCTCTTATGGCTACTTCGGTCCTTTAACTAAAGCGGCTGTAGCACGATGGCAAGTAGCCAATGGTATTTCTCCAGCGGTCGGCTACTTCGGCCCCATTTCACGTGCGATGATTGTCTCACAAATGGCCACGTCGCCTGTTTCACCAGTACCTGCCTCATCTAACCCTAACCTCTCGCCAAGTGTTGAGATAGACACCCCTTCCGCGCTCGGCATGAGAGTCAATAGGATAATGCTTTTTCGGGCAACCCCTTTTGAAGTTCGGCCTGGCGATTTTGCTACACTTGACGGTTCGGGCTTCAGCCAAACTTTGAACAAAGTTTATTTTAATGGTGATAACCCAATCACCGCTACTTCCACGGATGGCACGACTCTCGAGATATCTGTACCTGCCAATCTGGTCGAGGGCGAGTACAAACTCTCGGTGTCCAACGCGCTGGGCTCTTCCGAAAATCCGGATATCATAATTGCCATCAAGGTTACAAATAATCCAGAGCCGGGACCGACTATCGAGAGTGCCTCAATCACCGGTGATGCAGTAACTATCATTGGCAGGGGCTTCACTTCTGCCAATAATCTTTTTACCACTCTCGGAGATTCTTCTAGCCCAATATCTTCCAATGGTACCAATTTGACATTTCGCGTTACCGACCTTTCTCGATACAATCAGATTAAACAATCCACCCTGGGGAAATATCAAGTGGCGCTTTGGATTTACGTTCAAAACGAACATGGTATCAATAAGGAACCGTATAAACTGGAAATAATAATATGAGAAATCAATTTAAATCAATAGTTTTGTTGTCGGTTGTTAGCGGTTTGTTGTTAGTTGGTGCCAGTACTGCTCAAGCCCAGACTGGATTATTGCCTTTCGGCGGCATTGTCTCTTATCAGATAAATTGTAGCTGTTCCCCCGGTCTTTCTTGGATCTGGTTTACCCCCCTTTATTTAGGCGGACCGATAAATATTACGGGTCCTATGATCTATTCTCCTTTTTCAACCATCCTTTACGGCTATTACATGATTGGCGTTCCGGGCAAGTGGCATCTAGGCGATTATTATCCCGGGGTCCAGGCCTGTTGGGTAAAAGTTTACAAGTTCTGCGTGCCTCTCCCGGCCGTTGGTCTTATGTCTAAGGTAGGCACTAACTACTAAGTGCACTAACGAGTTTTCCCCAAGTCTCAATCCCGACATCTTCGGCGCGCAAGTTGTCGTCCAGATTAAGTTTCTGAAATACTTCCCGAATCTTGTTTTTGCCAAAGATTGTCGAGAGATTGGAAGAAAGTTTTTTACGTTTGGATTTGAATCCAGTTTTGAGTGTTTTAAAAAAATCATCTTCCCTGAATCCCTGGAAAAATTGTTTCGAAATATTCTCTATCGCGATAATTGCTGAATCTATTTTTGGCATTGGCACAAACGATCCCGCTTTAACCGTTTCTACGTATCTTGGTGTTCCATAGGCCTTCACAGAAATAGACAAAATACTCTCCTTCCCCCACTTGGAGGCTGAGCCTCCAAGTGGCCTTCTAATGATCCTTTTGGCCACCTCTTTTTGTACTAAAAGCGCCATTGTTTTCGGCTGATTTTTTGCACCCAGAAATTTTTTTAATATCGCTCCTGTAATATTATATGGAATATTGGCAATAAGTTTGTAATGTTCAATTTTCAGTTTAAAATTTAAAATATCATCGTGCACTAACTCAAGTTTCCCAGCTTTAATTTCTTTATAAAATTTTTCTTTTAGAAACTCAAAAAGTGCATCATCTTTTTCTACAGCTATCACCTTACAGCCGACAGCTAATAGCTTTTCGGTCAAGACTCCCTCTCCAGGTCCGATTTCAAGCACCGCATCATCCGGGACCAAGTCTCCCGCTTCAACAATTTTTGAGATTGCTCTCTCCGATTTCAAAAAATGCTGCCCCAATGATTTTTTCGCTCTCATACCCTTTTTCTCCCACTTGGAGGCTGAGCCTCCAAGTGGCTATTTTCAAATTCTTTTAGGAATTCTTTTCTTCTGAGCATATTTTGAAGGGACTCTAAGGCAAAAGTTTCATAATCCTTCCTATTTTTAAATTGCCCTAAAGTTAAATCTTTATTGCAGAATCCGAAATCACTTTTCGCATCAATATACCCTTTCCAACTTGATTTCGTGAGTGCCTCGCTACTGCATTTATGTACCTTATTGTTTAAATTTACATAGGCGCTTGCATACAAGAGATATTCATTGGAATTAATGTGATTGGCTTTAAATCTTCCCTGAAACAAGGAGCCGCTTCTCCCACGTTTTTCATTGAAGTACATTGTGTAGCCGGTACCGAGTCTATGCATAAACTTCTCAATGCCGCGCTCCTCAAGTTGTGTAAGAATGAAATGGAAATGGTTTGGATTTAGGCTATATGCAATGAATTGCACCAGCGGTGAATCAGGTTTCCCTTTCTTATTTTTATTAAATGACTTTTCAAATATACTCCCAATCGGATTGATAGTGTTGAATGCGTGCATGCTTTGGAAAAATCTCTCTAAATCATGTTTATCAGAGAATATGGGTCGCTTATCTACTCCTCGGTTGTAGATGTGGTAAAACTCGTTTTCTACGAAAGCAACTTTTCTAATAGTCATAGTCCTATTCTACCACTTGGAGGCTGAGCCTCCAAGTGAGTTCTTAGCCCTTTAGAATTCGATTTTGAGAAGTGGTCTTCTGGGCAGACTGTACTTGTCGAAAGTTTCTTCTTCCACTAATGTTTCGGGGATATCGAAAATAAACTTCGAAGGAATATTGACTTGTCTATTGCCAAACAAGGTGCGGGTCTCGGCGTATGACAGAAACATTTTCTTACGCGCGCGAGTGAGCGCTACGTAGAAGAGTCTGCGTTCTTCCTCACCGTCCTCATTTTGGTGTGGCCCGCCCGCCTCGCTGCGCGAAGCGCGGCGGGCGGGAAAGAGTCCGTCTTCAAGCCCGGCAATGAAGACGATATCGAACTCCAGTCCTTTGGAAGCATGCGCGGTCATTAAGCGTACTGCATTCTTCTCATCTCTCATTTCATCTTGGTCACTCTGGAGAGCGGCATCCGCAAGAAAATTTAGAATCCCTTCTGTCGGAGATTCGTTGTCGTATCGGGAAGCGAAATTTGACAGCTCGTAGGCATTCTCGAGCCGAGCTCGACCTTCATCTCCGCTATTCTTCCACTCTTTTTCTAGTCCGGATGCTTTGATAATGAAAGAGATAGTCTCGCTTGGTCTCTTTTGTGTAGCGGCCTTTTCAATTTCTCTAAGTAAGGTTCCAAAGTTTTCGAGTTTGGTCTTCATTGAAAGCGGCAACAAAGACTCGTCACCCGAAAATATTTTCAGCACCGTTGTTTTGCCTAAACCGCGCGCTGGCACATTGATAATACGCCTCTTGTCCGAGAGACTATCCGGATTTAGGGTAGCGCGCAGATACGAGATAATGTCCTTGACCTCCTTGCGTTCAAAGAAACGTGTGCCCAGGAGTTGGTAAGGGATATTGCGGTTCATGAATGCTTCCTCAAGCACCCGCGACTGGAAATTGGCTCTATAAAGCACCGCAATCTCTCCCGGCGATGTGCCCTTTTTTATAAGTTCTGCCGCTTTGTCTGCGATAAATTCCGCTTCACCCACCTCGTCGCCTCCTCCGAATAAGCCAATTTTCTCACCCTCGGCATTAGTCGTGAAAAGATTTTTTTTAAGCCTGATTTTGTTTTTTTCTATCACGGCATTGGCTGCCTCCAAGATAGTTTTGGTAGAACGATAATTTTCTTCCAGAGTGATGACTTGGGCATCAGGATAGTCTTTCTCAAAGTCGAGAATATTTTTGATATCAGCTCCGCGCCAAGAATAGATATTCTGGTCGATGTCTCCGACCACGCAGATATTCTTGTTTTTTCCTACCAACATCTTTGAGATCTCGTATTGGACACGATTGGTATCCTGGTATTCGTCTATGTGGATATATTCCCAGATATTTTGGTAAAACTCGCGCACCGCGCGATTGTCATTTAGGAGATTCATAGTCTTGACGAGCAGATCATCGAAGTCGAGCGCGTTATCTCTCAAGAGTATCTTCTCATAGCTTGGCCAGACTTGTTCCACTACGTTTGAAAAATACCCATACTCCCCCCTGCCGCCGTAATCTTCCGCACCGATGCCCTTGCCTTTCTCCTTGGAAATTATGCCCAATAAGCGAGCAGGGTCATGTGTCTTTGGATCAAGTCCAAGAGTTAGAAGCGCCTCTCTCACCGCTTTTTTGCTATCGTCTCGGTCAAAAATGGTGAAGTGCCTCTTGATGCCCGCTTGTTCCGACTGTTCTCGCAGGATATAAACTCCAAGCGAGTGGAAAGTGCTTACAAAAGGTCGGCCGGAGCTACTGAGTCCTTGTCCTATCCGTTCGCGCATTTCTTTGGCCGCTTTATTGGTGAAAGTGACAGCAAGAATGGCCGAAGGAGCTGTCCCTGTCTCGATAAGGTGGCGGATTCTTTCTGTAATAGTCTTGGTCTTGCCTGCGCCGGCACCTGCCAAGACCAAGACCGGTCCTCTCGTGGATGCGACCGCTTTTTTCTGTTCAGAATTGAGATTTCCATAGAGTTTTGACATGTTGGACACTATAACATATGGGGGTATAATGATTGGTTCAGACTGAAAGACGTAGCATGAGCAGTTTAGCCATATTCTATTAGTAAAAGAACGTTCAAATATATACTCTTTGTCCTAGGCATTCTGCCTATCTTTGCCTATGCGCGTAGTCAGGGAGCAGAAATTCTGCGTATGCCAGAAGTGACAGATGCTGGTAATTCCCAGACCATGGACCTTTTGGAAGGTTATTTAAATATTAATCCTACCGGTACGGGGGGTGCGGAGATTGCTATTGTTGATGGTACTGCTCTTGAGTCTAATGGGGGAGACAGTGAAGTCTTCGTGGACCTTGGCAAGTCAGGTACTGGCCAGATTAGTGTATATGTTGTACGTCAGGGCGATACTTTGAGTGAGATCGCCGATATGTTTGGTGTTTCTACCAATACTATCGTCTGGGCTAATGATATTAAGCGGGGCTTGATAAAAGAAGGACAAGAACTGGTCATTTTGCCTATATCTGGCGTACGGCACGTTGTGAAGTCGGGGGACACTCTAAAGTCTCTTGCTACTAAATATAAGGCGGATCTCAATGATATTCTTTTATATAACGGTTTTGCTGTCGATATCAAGATTAAATCTGGCGATATCGTCATTATTCCTGATGGTGTAATCAGCGCCACTCAAACCTCTCTGGCTAAAACCTCCGGATCACAGGCTTATCCTGTATATGCCGGTTATTATCTCCGCCCAATAGTCGGCGGAAGAAAAACTCAAGGTATCCACGGTAACAATGGCGTTGATTTAGCAGCTCCCACGGGTGTTCCAATTCTCGCTTCAGCAGATGGCAAGGTTATCGTGTCGCGCGCTGGCGGATACAACGGCGGTTACGGGATTTACGTGGTAATCAGCCACGCGAATGGTACTCAGACCCTCTACGCTCACATGAGCAAAAATAATGTTTCGGCCGGGCAGAATGTTACGCAAGGTCAAGTTATTGGAGCAGTTGGAAGCACTGGTAAGTCCACCGGCCCCCATGTCCATTTCGAAATCCGCGGCGCCAAGAATCCGTTTTAAATCTTCTTACGGGTCTATGATAGGATCATTTGCATGAAAGTTTCCACTCTTTGTTTTCTTGTGAAAGAAGGCCAGATCCTTCTGGCTATGAAGAAACATGGTTTTGGTGTTGGGAAATGGAATGGGGTAGGCGGTAAGGTTAAACTGGGAGAGACCGTTGAGACTGCCGTTTTAAGAGAACTTAAAGAAGAAATTGGAGTAGATGGTGAAGAGAAATATCTAGAATCTAGAGGAATACTTAGATTTCGTTCAGAAAATTCAGATCTGGATTGGAATACACACGTTTATTTTTTGAGTAATTGGCAGGGAGAGCCTACAGAATCTGAAGAGATGAAACCTCAATGGCATGATAACAACCAATTGCCATTTGATAATATGTGGGTTGATGATAAACATTGGCTACCACTGGTTTTAGACGGACAAAAGTTAGATGCTGAATTCTTTTTTGATAGCACGGGAAGCAAGATTATAGATATGCAAATAAAGCAAATTTAGACATCAAATTTTTTGGTGGTGTCTTTAAGAAATAAGATTTGCTTTTGTTATTTCAACTTCAAGGTAAATAGGAAAATTATTGGCGGCAGTTAAAATTGCATCGTTGAAAAAGAAAAACGCCAAAAGAAATAAGCCCATACTCGGAGACTTTAGAAGTTCTTTAAATTGATTCCAATAATTTTTATACTCCTCTTTTAATATAATTTTATTATCAGTTTTTTCCTGCTTTGGTAATTTAAAATATATAAGCATTGGTAAAGAAATAATAAAAAATATAATGGTTGCCGGAAGAAATGTTTGAGCGCGGCCAGCTTCTCCTACAAGATATATTGCGCTAGAAGCTAGCGGCAAGGTTATTACAAGTCCAGCAATCTGTCCTAGCCAATTGCCAGTTTGACCGATGCCAGATATTCGTCCCCACTTTTCTGGTGGCGCAATGTAATGTAAAAGTGCGTTGTAAAAAACAAAAGAAAATTGGTAAAGATAATTTGCAATAAGAAAAAATAATACAGCCAAAAACACTTTATGAGAGAAAAATAGAGTTATAAATGAAACACCAAGAAAAGAGAAAAAAGTCAGAATAGTAATCCAACTAAGGTAATTTTGCTGTTTTCCATTTCTGTCAGCAATGCCTCCCAAAATCGGAGCAGTCAAAAGTAACATTACTGATCCAATTGTAAAAATCATGTTGTACCAAAAATCTGGTACTCCCTTATCTATCACCAACCATTGCGAGAAATATAAAAAGAAAACAATAGTAGTTATTGAATTCGCAAAATCATACAGAGTCCAAAAAAAGACATTTTTCTTGTCCATATTTACATTTTAGTAATAAAGTTTTTGATTTTTAAACATCAAACTTTTTAGGGCGGTATTCGACTGCCTCCAAGATGTGGGCGTTTTCAATTTCTTCACTGCCTTCAAGGTCGGCGATGGTGCGCGCCACTTTTATCATCCGGTGATAGACACGCGGGGAGAAACCGAGCCGTAGGGCGGCGAGGTCGAGTGTCTTTCGCGATTCTTTATCAAGAACAACAAGCGTTACTAAGTCTCTGGCGCTCATTTCTGAATTGCGTGACAACTTCCTCCCTTTTTTATTGAAACGTTCTTTCTGCGCCGCGCGGGCTTGTTCCACCCTGGCTCGGAAAGTCTCACTCTTATCCCCTTCCGAACCGCCGTGTAGGTCCGTCGGCAAGACTCTGTCCACTTCAAGCCAGATGTCGATGCGGTCCATGATAGGGCCAGACATTTTTCGTCTATATCGGGAGAGCGCGGAAGGCGTGCAAATGCATGACTTGCCTCGGAATCCAAAATTCCCGCAAGGGCACGGATTCATGGCGGCTACCAAGAGCACATTCGCAGGAAAGTGCGCCGTGCCTTTGGCGCGCGAGATAGATATCACCTTGTCTTCAAGCGGTTGGCGCAGACTTTCTATCACTCTTCTGTCAAACTCCGGGAATTCGTCCATAAAAAGTACCCCATAGTGGGCGAGAGTAATTTCTCCGGGCCTAGGCGTTGCTCCGCCGCCGACTAGAGAGACATAGGAAGCGGTATGATGTGGAGCGCGGAAGGGAGGGTTGGTGATAAAAGTTTCGGAGAGTGTTCCGGCTACGGAATGAATACTCGTGGCCTCAAGCGATTCTTCAAATGTTAATTCCGGCAGGATGCCTGCGAAAGCTTTGGCGAGCATTGTCTTGCCAGTACCCGGTGGGCCATACATGGCTACATTATGTCCCCCAGCTGCCGCGATCAGAAGTCCACGCTTCGCCCTCTCTTGTCCTCTAACGTCCGAGAAGTCTATACTTGCCACAAGCTTCACTTTATCGACAACGGTTAGTTCTGCTTTTGGAATTTTGACAGTACCAGAAAGATGTTCGATTATGTCCGAAAGAGATGAGACGCCGAAAATATTCAATCCATCAATAAGGGCCGCTTCGCGGACATTTTCTGTCGGCACATAAAGTTCTTTGAAGCCCTCTTGCTTGGCAAATCGAGCAATAGGCAAAATGCCGTGTACTGGCCGCACCTTTCCATCCAAGGATAATTCTCCTAAAAATAACTTACCTTCGTGGTCGAAGACGATATCTTTATTGGCTACAAGATATGAGAGAGCAATAGCGACGTCAAACGCTGGACCTTCTTTCTTTTGGTCTGCGGGCGCGAGTGAGACAACAATCTTATGGTTATGGGCTTTAGGTGATTTGAAGCCGGAGTTTTTGATAGCGGCGCTTACTCTGTCACGCGCTTCCTCTACTGCTTTGTCTGGCAAACCTACAATGGCGAAAGCAAAAAGGGTTCCACGCGAGATATCCGTCTCGACGGAAATGGGGGTGACAGAGAGAAGGTTTGTCTGCGCGCTGTAGACCTTGGAGAAACTCATCCCATATGTTTACGGCAAGTCTTAGCCGATGGGTTGGCTTCGAGCCGTTCAGCATCTACCTCTTCTTTGCAGACTTCACAGAGACCATAAGTGCTCTGCTTAATCTTGTCCAAGGCGCTTTTAAGGTCTTGATAACGGGTTTCCAGAGTATTGACGATAGCCGTATTTTCTTCATAGTCCTCAATGCCGTCGGCGACAGTATTTTCATCTGCCTGGGAGGGATCCTTGTCAGCGGGAGTGGCTTCCCAGTCCGAGAGATTATCCGGGTTTCTTCTACCGACTTTCTCCAGCTCTTCTTCCAGCAGTTTTTCTTCCGCTTCCAGTTTCTTTTTAAAGTATGCGTAGTCTATAGCCATATCTTCATCTTATCAGAAGGAAGACTAGCGGGAAAGTTTTTCTCGCGTTAAACGGTCAATGAGAGTTCTTAGAGTCTCGATATGGTCTGTAATGATAAGCATATTATTGTCGAAAAACGAGTAAAGGAGAATGGACTGGTCTCCGAGCGCGAGTATTCGAACATCTTTATTTCTATCCGTGAGGTCCGCAAAGGTAGATGCTGGCGGAAGATTTCTCGAGAATTCGGCTGTGGCAAATAAAGGACCGATGTCTTGGTTTAAGTTTTTCTCCCACGCGAGCATGCCTGCAAAAGCATTTTCGAAAGATACCAATTTGATTATGAGAAAAGTACTTTCACCGAAGGCGCCAAACATGAAAAGTGGATCGAATGCTCGTATTAGACTCGCGGGTGCCCGACTCTCGAGTGATTGCAGAAATTCGCTAGTCGAAAGAGAAAGGTTTATGTGTTTAAGTTCTCCGGTAGGCACGCTTCCGACGGCATCTGCAATGGTCTTGATAAGAACCTCACGCGATGTGGTCGTAAGAGTGAGATTGGTTTCGGTATCGGCAGATATGAACCTATTTGCCGGCGCAGTCATGATTGGAGTGGCAGATCTTCTCACAAACTCGTCGTACGTATACCAAACGCCGACAGCACCTAGGACAAAGAGCACAAGACTTCCCAACACGAGATAAAAGAGCTCTGTTCCTCTTTCAGAATCTTTTGAAGGTGTGTTAGTGGCGGATCGGGCGGCACTCTTTTTTAAATGCTCTACCTGTTGAATAGAGACAAGCGATCTCTGCTCTCTTTGGAGGGCTTCAGCCACATCTCCTTGAAAGGTACGGATTTGTTTTAAGGGAGTTTCTTCGGGGTCCATCGCTCTATTCTAACTTACTTGTAGTGAGCTAGTCGAACTATTGGAGTTTTCTTAGCGAGTTTTTATGTTGTTGATGTTGAGGAGATATTTTTTAGGATTCTGGTCAAGGTCGAGAAAGTCATCAGCCGCTTCGATCAGTCGCGCTGAAGATGATTTGCCAAAGGCCACCACCTCTACCTGACAGCCGTGGGTGTTTTGCAGATACTCTACTAAAGGCACATAGTCGCCATCGCCGGAGAGGAGGATGATACTGTCAAGTTTAGGCGCCATGGTGACGGTATCTATGGCGAGCCCGACATCCCAGTCTGCTTTCTTGGCTCCGCCGAGAAAGATTTGCAGCGGTTTCGAACGTATCTCGATGCCCGCTTTTTCAAGCGCGCCGAAAAAAGCGTTCTCTTCACCGGATTCGGTCGTGACCACATATGCTAAGGCGCGGATAAGGACACGTCCATCGAGGACATCCTTCACTATCGCGCCGAAGTTCGCTTTAGCGTGGTGGAGATTTTTAGCACTGTGATAAATGTTTTGCGTGTCTATGAAAATGCCGACCCGCTGGGCTTTATGTTTTATTACTGTCATTAAATTTTCTAATCTATTAAAATTACTTGTAGTGAGCTTGTCGAACTACTTCTTCAGACCAAGTTTCTTTTGTAAAGCCGAAGCGCGCTTCGGACTTCTCTTTTCCAAATACTTCATATGTGCCTGACGACCTGCCACCATGGCTAAGAGTCCCCTGCGCGAGTGATTATCCTTGGCATGCGTCTTGAGATGTTTTGCTAACTCCTCAATACGCTTTGTCAGTATGGAAATTTGCACTTCAGGAGAGCCGGTGTCCTTTTCGTGGATAGCCACCTCCTTAATGAGCTTTTGTTTCTTGGTCTTCGAAATCACCTCTTAAGTATAGCATGCAAGTTGATAAATAGATAGAGGGCCGCGACAGAGTCGCGGCCCTCGTGGCCTTTTGGTGAGAACCAGTTCATTCAGCTGGCGGCAATGGCCGATTCCACCGCCGTCCCGGTCTTCTTGCTGAGGTCCATCTCAGGCGCGGAAGCCTCGAATGCGTCTTCGAGTTTCCGGACCAGCTCTCCGAAGTGGATGAACTGGTCTGCGAAGTAGAGCTGGAATGCCACCACATCGTCGAGCCCCTCTGCGCCGAGAAATGCTGCCCGGCAGACTTCTGCCAAACCCCTAAGTGCCTTGGCGTGGTTGCGCGCGCTCTTGCTGGTCGAGGTCTTCTCGACTCGGCCGAGCTCGTCGACGAGGACTCCCAGTTGCGTGAGCTCCACATCCACCTGTTTCCTGAGTGTGCGACCAGCGCTGGCCGCTTTCTTCAGAGTTGATGTAGCAACGCCCTTACCGAACTTCTTGAGTCCCTCGCTCATTTCCGGATCGTATCCGCAGAACATCATAACCACCTCCTTTCGGTGAGCTACTTGGTGGGCCTCGTCTGCATCCACTCGCCGAGCATCTTGATCGCGACCTCTGCGGAGTTCCCGGGCCGGTACTCGTTGTAGTACTTCTCATCGAGCTCCGGCAGGAAGTTGATCAGGCGAGTGACCCCGTCGAGGAACGCCTTCTCCGGATCGTCCAGTCCTTGAGCGTTCCGGTACAGAGCCCTGGCCAGGTGGGCGACTGCGATGAGCGCCTCGTTCTTCTCGGGTTCATGGGACTTCAACATCTCGATGAACATGCTGGTCTCTTCGATCTCCACGTCCACCGATTGACGTAGGGTCAGCCCATCCTTTACTGCCTTCTCCTTTGCTTGCTCGAAGATACCTTCCCCGAACTCCCTGATACCCGCAATCATCCTTGGCTTGAACCCGCACAATGGTGACATGGTCTCCCTCCTGTCTTGTGGTTAACTGCTGGGGGTGAACTGTCTGGCACTATCTCACAATAAATAAAATATATAGTCAAAAAAATGCCTTGTTTTATAGAAAAAAGTAGCTCTTTTGTTTACTTTTATACCTAAATTTGCTAGGCTCTAGCCATGGAGTCAACAGATAAATCGGTCGAAGAGGCAGTTCTAAACATTCTTCAAAAAGGAACTCTATTAGGAACTGAAATTGTTCGGCAAACTTCCCTCCTGCGCACCGACACTACTAAGCAGGCGGTGTATCGTGTACTTAGAAAATTAAAAAAAGAAGAGAAAATCGTGATTCATGGCAAATCGGTCTCGCTCAATATCCAATGGCTGAAAGCTATGGGAGAATTTTATTCTCTAGCCGAATTCTACTATTCTGGTTCAAGTGGAGAAACTTTTCTCAATCTTAAGGGGCGTGACAAAATAATTTATTCGTTTAAGAATTTGAATTTGCTAGATGCCTTCGGAATTCACGCGCTTCATATGATGGGGATGGTCACCGAGAAACATACACCACTTTTCGCATACAATCCACACGAATGGTTTTTCTGGGCTCGCCGAGAAGCAGAACAGATGTTTGTGGAAGCAATGCATAAAGATGATCGGCAACTATTTCTAGTCTCGTCACATAGTGATCCTCTTGATCTAGAATTACGAAAATATTATCAGGGAGATTTACTTCAATACCATATCGTTGAAAAACCGCTACTTCCTAAAGATAATTATTACTTTGTTGTGATCGGTGACTATTTGATGGAAGTCTATTTCGATGAGAAAATTGTCGCAGAGTTAGACGAATTTTATAAAACAACAAAAACGTGGAGTGAAGAATCAAAGCTTGCTTTACAGAAAATTGTTTTAAAGAGCAGCAAAAATAAACTCGTTATTTCTAAAAATCGTAGAAAAATAGAACGTTACAAAAAAATGCTATCACCATTCTTTTTCATCAAATCATAATAAATCAACCGAGAAGGAAGTAATTTCCCATACGTTATAAATTCACGGTCGTGAGTTATTAACGTATGTGTGGAATTGAACTTATATACTGGTGCTTGCAAAAGATTTAGAGGTCTGTTATACTGGGGAAGTAATAGGGTTAAAAGAGAAGTTCGCCGGGAGGCGGACTTCTTTCATAAATACAAAATCATGTTTGATCTAAAAGTCATAAATTCCGTGCTCGGCGAACTCGAGGAAGTGCGCGGTATTCCGCGCGCGTCAATTATCGAGGCTATAGAAGCGGCACTCGCGACCGCGTACAAAAAAGAATACGGTAAGAAGGGTCAAATTATTCGCACCACTTTCGATCCGAACACGGGCGAAACCCATTTTTTTCAAGTGAAGATTGTAGTAGATGACTCACGGGTGATTTTCGATGAAACGGAGCCCAAGGAAGGTCCCGCCTTCGCCGAAGCTACGGTGGGCAAGGATGAGCGCAGTGTCTACAATTCCGAGCACCACATTCTTCTTGAAGATGCCCGTAAAATTAAGAAGGACGCCCAGCTTGACGAGGAAATCATCTTCCCTATCGAGTCGAAAGGTGATTACGGCCGCATCGCCGCTCAAACGGCCAAGCAAGTCATCATGCAGAAAATTCGCGAGGCAGAAAAAACTTCCGTGGTTGCTGAATTCGGCAAGCGCGAGGGAGAAATTGTGAACGGCACCGTCCAGCGTATTGAGCGTGGTAATATCTTTGTAGACATGGGCAGAGCCACAGGTCTCCTTCCTTACGAAGAGCAGATTCCCGGCGAGCGTTTCAGTCAAGGGGAGCGTGTACGCGCCTATCTCTATAGAGTGGAAGAAAGTCCCAGGGGAGTATTCCTTCGTCTCTCGCGTTCACACCCTAAATTTCTTGAGAAACTTTTTGAATCTGAAACGCCAGAGTTGGCGAGCGGCGCCGTGGTGATTAAAGCCATTGCTCGAGAAGCCGGCTACCGTTCCAAGATCGCTGCTCTTGCTTTAGATAATCACATTGATCCTGTCGGCGCGCTTGTTGGTCAGCGGGGAGTACGGGTTTCAACTGTCATGTCAGAACTGCGCGGAGAGAAGATTGATATTATCGAGTGGTCATCCGAGCCGAAGAAATTTATCGAAGAGGCTCTCTCACCGGCTAAAATTCTTAATATTGAGATTAATGAAGCAGAAATGACCGCGGTGGTCAATGTCTCCGAAGACCAGCAATCACTTGCCATAGGCAAGGGCGGGCAAAACGTGCGCTTGGCGGCTAAGCTCACCGGCTGGAGGATTGATATCCAGTCTGCCAAGGGCGAAGAGCTTGCAGTTGGCGATGTTCCAGAAGATAATAAGACAATATGAATTTATGGCATGACATAGAACCCGGTACCAAAGAGGTGATGAACGTAATTGTTGAGATAAACAAGGGTTCTAAGAACAAGTACGAGATAGACAAGGAAACCGGCCTGATTGCCCTCGACCGTGTCGCCCATACCGCGCAGGACTTTCCTTTTGACTACGGTTTCGTGCCGCGTTCGCTTTGGTATGACAAAGATGCCCTTGATGTTGTGCTCTTGACTACCCACCCGCTCTTACCGGGCATTCTGGTAAGAGCACGTCCTATTGCGCTCATGAATATGATTGATTCTGGTGATGTGGATGACAAAATTATCGCGGTGCCTAAGGACGACCCACGTTTTGATAATGTTACCGATCTCGGCGATATTAATCCGCACACACTTAAAGAGATTGAGCATTTTTATAGCACTTACAAGAAACTGCAGAACAAAGAGGTGGAGGTGAAAGGTTTTAAGGGCAAGAAAGAGGCCCAAGTTGCATTTGAAGAAGGGCTTGAATTATACGCTAAACAATATAAGATAAAGTAATGAAAAAACAATATCTTTCTGTTTCTCTTTTCTTGACGCTTGCGGTTGTCGCGGTTGCTACACCGGTCTTAGCCCAAGATATTAGAGCTAACGTTTCGGGCGGAGCCACGGGTACCCCAATCAGGGCTAATGTTAGGGCGAATGTGGAAGTAAAAAAAGCTTCGACTACGGAACGCAGGGCTTCTTCGACCGAGCGCCGAGTCGAGATACAGAGAAACTTAGCCGAGAGGAAGGCCGAGCATACCGCGCGGGTACTTACCGCTACGATAGAACGTTTGGAGAAGATTATTGTCCGTCTTGAATCAAGAATCGCTAAAGTCAAAGCCCTTGGCGGGGTCACTACCGAAACCGAATCTTTTGTAGCAGAAGCTAAGAATCATCTCTCGCTCGCCAAGTTGAGCATCATCACCTTCTCTTCAATCGAGCTTTCTGGGAACAAAGCCCGAGATAATTTCGAGAGAGTTCGCGCGGTGGCCGCAGAAGTCAAAGGTCATATTCGCGAAGCTCACACCAGTTTGATGAAAGCGATTCGTTCACTCAAGCCTGGACAAAGGACCGCCACATCGACATCTGATTCGCAAGAGGAGTAATTATTGTTAATCAATCACTAATATGGAAGGAGAACAAAACAATGTTAATGCGGAAGTAGGAAAGGGCGGAGGAGGTTTAAGCGGCCCAATCATCGGCGCGATAGTTATCCTCGCGATTGTTATCTTGGGTGGCCTCTACTTTTGGAACCAACGTGCTGGTGAAGGGGTGCCGACCGATGAAGCTATCGAGAATATCAATATGCAGAGTGGGGCGGATGACACCGATTCTATCGAGGCAGACCTCGATGCCACAGATATAGAAAATCTGGATGTTGAACTAAATGCATCGTAAATTGCTAGTCTAGAAATATTCAAAGAGCCCGACAGTTGCACTGTCGGGCTCTTTGTTATACTCTACTCGGCATGAGTTATCTGATACCAACAGTAATTGAGAAATCACAGTTCGGGGAACGAGCGTATGATATTTATTCAAGGCTTCTCCGCGAGCGCGTGGTGTTTCTCGCTGGACCGATTGATGACGATATCGCCAATATTGTCATTGCCCAGCTTCTTTTTCTTCAGTTTGAAGACCCTAAGAAAGATATTTCTCTTTACGTAAATTCTCCGGGCGGGTCAGCCTCGGCCACGCTGGCCGTGATTGATACTATGAATCACATTAAGCCGGATGTTTCTACTGTCTGTATCGGCATGGCTGCTTCCGGCGGCGCATGGCTTCTTTCTGCTGGGACTAAGGGGAAAAGGTTCGCCCTTCCCAACGCCGAAATAATGATTCATCAGCCTTTAGGAGGCGCTGAAGGTCAGGCATCTGATATTGAAATTCGCGCCAAACAGATTCTGAAATTACGGGAAAGTCTTGCCAAAATGATGGCTAAGAATACCGGCCAGAGTCTTGCCCAAATTCAAAAAGATATTGACAGAGATTTCTTCATGAATGCCGAAGAGGCTAAAAAGTACGGGATAATCGACAAGATTTTGTAAATGTGATACACTTCGGTAGTTCACTTAAAAAATAGTTTAAAACGTTTCTTAGCTCCCGCCTGACCGTTCTGCTCGCCCGCCTTCGCGAGGACATAGCCCGCTTCGGCGTGGCGAAGTCCCGTTCAGCAAATCATGTCTCTTAAATTAGCGCTACTTTTAGCCTTGCTTGCCGCATCTGCCGGTATCGGCTTTGGTTATTTACTGCGCCTCTTAATCTCTCTTGGTAAGAAGGGTTCGATGGAGCTCGACATCAAGCAGATGGAGCTCGCTTCCAAAGAGGAAGCTCGGCGGATTATCTCGGAAGCGGAGACTCAAGCGGAAGAAATTGCCAAGAAAACCCAAATAGAGTTCAAAGAACGCGAGGATCGGGCAAAGAAAACCGAAGACCGCCTGGTGAAAAAAGAGGAATTTCTCGACAAGCGCGTGCTTGACTTGGACAAAGAAGCCGAACATGTAAAGGAAAAAGCCGCGGAAATACTTTCTCTCCGAGAGAAGGCAGAAACACTTGTTGAGGCCCGTCAGATGGAGCTCTCTAAGGTGGCCGCTCTTTCTCATAGCGAAGCTAAAAACGAGCTCTTGGAAACGGTACAAAAGGAAGCTGAAGAAGACCTTCTCATACGCATGCAAAGACTCGAAACCGAAGGAGAAGACCGTCTTGATACTCGCGCCAAGGAAATTCTTTCCACCGCGATTCAGAGATTGGCTGTCTCGACTGCCAGTGCGATGATGGGCACAACAGTTTCTTTACCATCAGATGAACTGAAGGGCAAAATTATCGGCAAAGAAGGTAGAAATATTAAAGCCTTTGAACGTGCCGCCGGTGTGGAGGTGATAGTGGACGACACTCCCAACTCCATCACTCTCTCCTCTTTTGACCCGGTGCGCAGAGCTGTAGCTAAACTGGCGCTGGATAATCTGATTCTCGATGGGCGTATTCAGCCGGCCAAGATTGAAGAATTTGTGGAGAGGGCCGCGGCCGAGATAAATAAGATTATCAAGGAGAAGGGTGAGCAGGCAGTCATTGAGTGTGAGGTCTACAACCTTGATCCTAAACTAGTCTCACTCTTGGGTCGTCTCCACTTCCGCTCCAGTTACAGCCAGAACGTCCTCGACCATTCGATAGAGATGAGCCATTTGGCCGGCATGATTGCCGGTGAAGTCGGGGCGGATGTCTCGGTTGCTAGAGCTGGTGCCCTGCTCCACGACATTGGCAAGGCTCTCGACCATGAGGTCTCCGGCACGCACGTCGATATCGGTCGCAAGATTTTAGCCAAGTTTAATATTTCCGAAGATATTATCAAGGCGATGCAGTCGCATCACGAGGAATATCCGTATGAAACTGTTGAATCTGTTATTGTGCAGACGGCGGACGCCATCTCGGGAGGAAGACCTGGGGCTCGGCGGGATACCGCCGAACGCTATCTCAAACGTCTTGGAGACCTAGAAGCGATCGCCCTTTCATACGAAGGTGTGGAGAAGGCTTATGCTCTGGCCGCTGGTCGTGAGGTTCGTGTCTTCGTCCTGCCGGACAAAGTCTCCGACCTAGAGGCCAAAAAAATGGCTAGAGATATAGCTATTCGCATCGAAGAGGAGCTTAAATATCCGGGTGAGATTAAGGTTAATGTCATCCGAGAGGCCCGCTCCATAGAGTTTGCTAGATAAAATGGCTTAGTATATAATCAAACACGAGTCTATAGATGTTATAGAGTCAGAATTATCAAATAAAATATTAGATAATAAATAATGAATAAGGTAGATATTGCAAATGCAGTGCACGGAAAGCTCAATGGCACGAAAGCGCAGGCAGAGGAGGTTGTCGATATTGTCATTGATTCAATCGTCTCTACTCTCAAGAAAGGCGGCGAAGTTTCAATTGCTGGTCTCGGCATCTTCTCGACCAAAGTCCGTGCCGCCCGCCAGGCTCGAAACCCTCGTACAGGGCAGGCCATTTCTGTTCCATCCATGCGAGTACCGAAGTTTCGCCCGGCTAAGGCATTGAAGGAAGCAGTTAAATAATTTTCCAGCTGGAAAATCAAAAAATCCCCCTCGACTTGCCCCGCCATAGCGGGACGAGCTCAGGGGATTTTTTGATTGTTTAAAAACAAAAACCACCGAACGAACTTCATTCGGTGGTGCGAGCATTGCGCTCGCTGAGCTAAAGGGAGGAGTGAAACACGCACCGGTCATACCTTGCGTGTTCACCGCAGGGGCCGCGCTCGATCAGCTTTTTCAGCTGACCGAAGGCCTCCGCCCAATCTTTCCGGTCGGCCTCCTTTTCACGATCAGACGAGGCGTCGACCATCTCAGGGCAACGGAGCTCACGGGCCATCATACAGATCCAGTTATAGCGATCGCCGTGATGGTAGCCCGCCGTCACCATGATGCAGGGAATGTTGCGCTCCCTGCAGGTCATCATGACCGCGACCCCGTGCGGTTCATCGTAGAAGTAGATGTCGCAGAGGACGCCGTCGTACTTCCCAGGCTGAAGTTCTCTCCCATCGTACACCGGGTGATAGGGCGTACGCTTCAGGTAGGAGACTTCGACCCCGGTTTGGCTCGCGAAAAACTGCTTCGCGTCGGTCATGTGCTTCGGGTCGTCTTCGATTACCAGGATCTTCATCTGCGGTCTCCTTACCGTGCCTGCCATTGCTGGTCAGGACTTATCGGCTTTCAATGTTCAGTCTGCAAACATTATAGACTAACTGGCTTGATGTGTCAATATAGATTATGACACTAATTTATGACATAAATTATTGCATATTATAGATATTCTGATATACTGTCATATATATTATGACAAATAGAAAATTACAGAAAGAAAACAACCCCCTAGTAAGTACCCTTACTGCTTGGGGTCTTTCAAGATCGGAAGCAGAAGTGTATCTGTATTTACTTCAAAAGAACGGTGAAAGCGGCGGATCCAAGATCGCTATCGGCACCGGGTTACATAGACAATACGTTTATGTCGCTCTAGAAAAATTGATGAATCTGAATTTGGTCGAAGCGGTTACTTCCGGCAAGCATAAAAAGTATAAAGCACGCTCTCCTCTTGAGATTGAGAAGATTACGCGCAAAAGAAGCATTGCGGCAAACGACCTTATCTATGAACTCAATAAGATAAGTGCCATTCACAATGACCAAGATTTTGAAGTGCTGCAAGGAGCCAAACAGATACAACAATTTGAGATGGATTACGTATATGAGAGCGAAAAAGGAGGCGAAGAGTTTATTATAGGCGGACACTCTAGAGGATTTACCGATCTTATGGGCGACGAACTCGAGGAGTATTTAGAGGAAAAGAATAAAAAAGATATCAAGGTCTATTATTTAGGTCATGAGAGTGAAAGAGAACTATACGAGAAGGTTATAGGTCGTCCGTCAAATCAGGAGCATAGGTTTATGAAGGATTTGCCCCAAGGAGTGACGCATATGGTTATAAGGAAAGATTTGGTACTATTCTATAGCTTTCTAACTCCCCCACTTGTCTATGTCATTAAATCCGAAACAGTAGCCGAAAACTATAAACAGTTTTTCATGATGCTCTGGAATATGGCTGAAAAAAATCCATAATCATCCTCTACATTTATAACTCACGGTCGTACAAATTAGATGTATGGGTGAAACAAAGAGATTTAAAGAGATTTTTTGGTTCGCTCTTCTGAAAAACCAATTTGAATTAGTCTCTCGGAACAGCGGGCGAAGCATTGCACTTCGCCGTGAGATTTTTAACGTAGCTCACACTACGTGTGGTCAAGGGTCAATGACAAGGATCCAGTCACCCTCTTCCCACTCTCTCCCTACCACCATATCGAGGGGGTCGCCCTCAAAGTGGCGGTAATGAGAGGAGAAGCCCCACTTCTCCGTCCAGACGAACCCGTTCACACGACGCCCCGTGTTGTGAGAGCGCGGGTCCAAATGGGTCAGAGAGAAGCCGTAGATCCACTGGAGGTCGATACCCCAGCGATCCCCAGACTGCATGCTGGAAGGACCGAAGGGCTTCTCCCAATGCGCGGGCGGAGTGAACTCCGCGTACCGTTCGCCCCCTATGGAGCGAAGGTATTCAACCACTTCGCGGCCTGCGAGGTTCTTGCCCTCGAGCTGCTCGCGAAGAGTCTTGCCCACAACTGGCCTGAAAAAACTGATCTTGTTTAGGTCCATGACTGGTCTCCTGTACCGTGCCTGCCATTACTGGTCAGGGCTTATCGGCTTTCAATGTTCAGTCTGCAAACATTATATACTATTCAAAGCTAATAGTCAATAACTACTTATGACTATATAGCTAAAAAAGCTTATAAAATAGAGTGTTTTGTAGTACTATTCATATAGTAGTCATAAAACTTGACTATTTTATTGCTATAACATACAATACAGTTGCTTATGAGAATAGAAGAATCTTTACGAAGTCTAGGACTTAGTGCCAAAGAGAGCGAGGTGTATCTGGCTCTGCTTAGTCTTGGTCAAACCACCGCCTATGCCGTGGCCGAGAAAAGTGGCTTAAAACGACCGACAGTATATGTGGTGCTCGATGATCTTAGAAAGAAAGGCTTGGTGCTCAAAATCCCCAATGCGAAGAAGCAAGTCTTTACGGCAAAGTCGCCGGAAGAGTTCTTCGGTGAGGCCGAAGAGCGTCTTAGAATCGCAAAACAATCTCTGCCAGAACTCTTGGCCTTGACTTCTGGTGGAGAAAAACCGAAGACACTTTATTTTGAGGGGTTACGAGGTATCGAAGATATTGCACTTTATGGCGTGGAGAGAATGAAGGACAAAGAGATTGTCGGATTCTATGCTGAAGCAACTGACGCGTCTCCTGAGCTTTTAAAGATTTTCGATGATTATAATGAGAGATTAAAGCAAGATCACATCACGGTGCGTGGTATTGTGCCTGATAATCCAAATCTCAAACGCTGGCGTGATACTGATAAAGAATACGGTCGGACTATGAAAATAGTTCCTCCCACGACTTATTCCGCAAGAAATTCAATTGAAATCGGGGACACTTTTGTACGCATCATGGCCTTTAAAGATTTGCAGGGTGTTATTATCGAAAATGAAGCGATTGCAGAAACTATGCGGCAAATTTTTGAAATGGTCTGGAAGTCTCGTGAAGAATCAGTTCTTGGAAATGAGGCACAAAAAACACAAGCGGCATAGTCACATATCAAATTAAATTAACCATCTAATATCTACACCATCATCTCTACATTTATAACTCACGATCGTGTATTATAGATGTATGGGCAAACTAGAGGAAAATAATAAGAGAAGAGTTAGGCGCGGGGAAATTCAGAAGTTAATTCTAGACTCGGTGAAACTTGCTGGGGTTTTGAGTATTGGGTTAGTTGCTCCTCAAGTGATAGGGGCTATGGGAAAACTCGGCCTTCTCCCCAACAAACGTCAAGAAGAGATTGTGCGTTCTTCAGCAAGTAAATTGGTGAAAAAGGGGTTGCTCATGTACCAAGACAACAGATATAAACTGACCGAGGTGGGAGAAAAGAAATTAAGGCATTGGGAACTTGAAGATTATAAATTCAAACGTCCGCCTAAGTGGGACAAGAAATGGCGAGTTGTTATCTTTGATATTCCGGAGAAAAAAAGAAAAGCACGTGATCAAATTCGTAGTGTCTTTATTTCGGCTGGCTTCTATCGTTTGCAAGATAGTGTCTGGGTTTATCCATATGATTGTGAAGACATTGTGGGACTTTTGAAAACAGATATTGGTATTGGGAAAGACCTTCTCTATATGATTGTCGATGAAATTGAGAACGACAAACATTTACGAGAATATTTCGGTCTCTTATAAATCAATCTCTTAGTTGTCTCTTTACCCATACATCTATAACTCACGATAGTATGAATTAGATGTAGAGACTAAACTTAGGATAATATGTAGCCAAAGTCTTGTGAAACTACTGAACTTTATACTCTTCCCGTATTTTTTCTATTTCTTTTTCTTCCTCGTTTTCATTTTTAGATCGAGCGGTTTTGCCCAGTTCAACTAATTCATCAGGTTTGAGAGCATGTAATTCCCCCACTCTTTGCTCTAAGTACTCACGCGTGTTTAGTTCAGGATGCTCTAGTACTTCGGAGAGGAGAATTTCCAGGATGAAACCGATGTGAGGGCCTGGACCAGTCTCTGTGAGTTTCATTATATTTTCACCATTTATAGCAAGTTGTTTAACAGAAATGGGATCGCGCAACACTTCTTCAATCATCGACTTATATTTACGCAGGCGGAAAGGTGTTTCCTTGGGGCGACCAGTACCAATCCTATCGCAGACGCGCAAATCAACAAGATCCCAGATGAGATCAACCCCGACATTTCTCACAATACGGCGCACAGCGCTTAGCGTAATCTTTTCAGTATCAGAGAAAAACATGTGCCAGCGTACGAGCTTAACCACTTTTTCAATAATTTCTTTTGGAAATCGCAGGTCTGAGAGAATGACTCTCGCCAGCCGCGCTCCCATAACCTCGTGGTTGTAGAAGGTCCACTGACCTTTGAGCCACTTTCTCGTGTGAGGTTTAGCCACGTCGTGGATGAATGCGGCCAAACGCACATGGAGCGGAAAATTCTTCTTGGCGGCGTGGTTAAGAGTTCGGAGTAAATGTTCCCAGACCGTGTAGGCGTGCGCTTGATTTTGTTCCACCCCTATCCCCTTTTCAAACTCCGGTGAGATAAAATTCAGAAGCCCGAGACGGGCGGCCAAGTCAAAGGCGAGCGCAGGCGTATCCGACATGATAATTTTTGCAAACTCGTCATGCACGCGTTCGCGGGAGATGTGCTCCAAAAGTCCGGCGTGTTTCGTTATCGCCGTTTGAGTTTCGTGTTCTATCGCGAAGTTTAATTCGCTCGCGAGACGCAATGCTCGAAACATCCGGAGAGCATCCTCGCCAAACCTTTCCTCCGGCAGTCCCACGGTGCGGATAAGTTTTTTCTCGATATCCGCCTTGCCCCCAAATGGGTCAAGCAATTCTTCCGTCTCAATATTATAGGCCAGCGCGTTCATACTGAAGTCTCTGCGCGCCAAATCATCTTCTATAGTCTTGCCCCACTCCACTTTGTCCGGTCGGCGGAAGTCCGAATAGCCAGATTCGAGCCGGTATGGGGTCACCTCAACCACCTTGAGAGTTTTGTCACTCGTTTGCTCGTTGACTACTCCTACCGTGCCGTACTCATTTTCGTAAAATGTTTTTGGGAAAAGTTTGATTATCTCCTCCGGTTTCGCTTTCGTGGCGACGTCCCAATCCTTAGGTGTTCTTCCTATCACTAAATCGCGTACGCATCCACCCACTAGAAAATTTTCAAATCCGGCAGCGCTAAATACCCGCGAAATATCTTTCACTTCTTCTGGTATCGTGAATTTTAATTTAGCATTAGTCATTATAAATTAGACATTTTTCTCAAATGCCCCCACCAGGAATCGAACCCAGATCACCCGTTCCGAAGACGGGTACTTTATCCGTTAAGCTATGGGGGCAATTTTATTATCAGACCTCTATTAAATTGTGCGGGTAGGGAGAATCGAACTCCCGCCAGCTGATTGGCAACCAACTGTTCTACCACTAAACCATACCCGCTTCATTTTTCAAAAGATCTTTTGCCAATAGGCCCATCCAAATTAACATTTTTTCCTTTAAAAATCTACTTATTTATATTTGGTTGTCCCCAACTTGCGTGATTTGATTTATATTTCACTTTATAAAAAAGTAGTACAATATTAAGTACATGTTTCCTATTGTTAAAAACAAGGTGTTCACAGCTTGGATGATTTTTGCGCTTACCGTGGCGTCGACGGGCATTTACTCGCTCGTTACCGCTCCAAGCGCGGAGGCGTCAGTCGCTTTTGCGGTTAAGTCAGGCTCCTACAACGGTAACGGCTCGAGTCTCTCTATATCCGGGCTCGGATTCGCGCCGGAAGTAGTCACTATAAAATCTGGTGCCTCGCTGAACTTAATGTGGAAATCGTCTGCTATGCCCGCTACCCTCGCCTCTGGTAGCACGGGATCCGAAATCATCTTAGGAGCAGATGGATTTACGGTATCGCCAGACCCAGAAGTCAATACCGCTAGTGTCAGCTACACGTACACCGCGTTCGCTGGCTCTGATTGTTCATCGGGAGGTGTGATATGCGTCGGCTCGTATACGGGCGATGGCACGGCATCGCGAGTTATTACAACCGGTTTCCAGCCGAGTTTAGTATGGACGAAGCGCACTACCACTTTGTTGGGAGATGGTAGCTCTGGTTGGCTTTTTGCGACTGTGAGTGGCACGACGACAGGGAGTTTTACAGTCGGATTAACGGATAATAGGAATGGTGACGTCTATTACTATGCCGCATTTCAGGGTGTCCCGGCTCAACTGCCCGTCTATCAGTCTGCGGGCTATGGGACTTCGATTTTTTCTCCCGCTCCTGCTCCGAGCACTGAACTTAGCGCCAAATTTAGAGTCGGAGACAGGGTGCGAGTGACTCAAAACGTCAATGTCAGAACAACTCCGTCTACCGCGGGAACTCTTTTAGGCACTCAATCCATTGGGATATTAGGCATAATCGTCTCGGGGCCATCTGCGGCAAACGGATACAATTGGTATCAGGTCAATTTCGATTCGGGCGTCGACGGATGGTCCATTGAAGATGTTTTGGAACTTTCGTCAGCGCCCGCTCCCGAACCGACGGCATCGGGTGGGGATGGCGATACCGGGTCTACAGGGCCATCTGCCCCTACCGGAGTAGGCGCCCCGGGCGTTTCTGGTGATGCCGCTCCCCCAGATGGTCCGGACGCGACTGGCGGCGCAGTTACAGGCACACCTACTGGAGGAGTAGGCGCGCCAGATGTTGGTTCTAATGCTCCTCCAGATGGTCCAGATGCGACTGGCGGAACCGGAACGGCGCCATCAAGCAGTGATACATCTAGTGGTTTTTCTTTTAGCAACGCGGTTAGTTTTGGAATAAACAACTCTGTCACTGGTGTAGCGCTCAGCGCAGTAGGACTAGGTACTGGTCCGACCAGTGATGCGGCGTTCGGACTTAACATAGCTTTGGCAATAGCTGCTCTCGCCCTCGGTCCCTTCGGATTGGCGCTAGGCGTTGTTTCAATCGCGGATGCTGCTTTTAACGGCGCAATCAGCAGTGCGATCAATGCCGCGTTTGGCGGAGCGTTAGCTGCGCTTGGAAATCTCGCTACTAGTGCAATAAATGGGGTCAGAGGCTTCTTTGGTTTTGGGCCTATGGGTGCTAGGGGTGGCGGGAATGATCCTGACGATACCGGCCTAACTCCCGCAGACATTGATACAGCCGTTACCGCCGAGCAGGGCGAAACTGGAGAAACTGGAGAAACTGGAGATACGGGTGTCAGCGGTCCCACAGGTCCTACAAGTGGTCAATCAGGCGAACCGGGCGGTCCCCCTGGTGATGCAGGAACTAGTGGTGGTGCCGGCGCTGGAGGTGGCGCCGGAGCTGGTGGCGGACCTGGAGATGGCGCAGGAGCTGGAGATGGTCCCGGAGGCGCTGGCAGCGCCGGTGGTGCCCCTTAAACTACAAAATATATGAGATTCATTATTGCGCTTATTTTCATTATCATTCCTCTTTTGCTGGCATATGGTCTGCGGATATTGTTGATTCGCTGGTGGAAGAAAACACACCCAAAGAATGACCAGATTATCGGCTCCTGAAAAGTGAAGAGATAACAGCTTATTTAGATAAAAAATCGATATTTGGAAATCGTTATCTTGCGTGATAGGATAAATTGTTTCTCATTACGGGCTGTATGAATACATACAGCCCGGGCGTTCGGAAACAATGCTCATGCGAGCATGAGCGCTGTTCCTCATTACGGGCTGTAGTACAGCGGTAGTATACACGCTTCGGGAGTGTGAGACCCGAGTTCGATTCTCGGCAGCCCGAATTTTGAAATCCCGAAGTGAAAAGGTTAAGCGGGCTTACCCGCCGTAGCCTTGGCGTAGGCGGGCCGTCGTATACCGGTAGTATTTGCGCTTTGGGAGCGTAAGGACTGGGTTCGATTCCCAGCGGCCCGAATTAAATTTCAATAAGCCTATCTAAAATGTTTTTAAGTTTACTTGTTGGATAAATATCCTTTGGGTACAACTCAATTAACCTAATCCCAGATTTGTCTGACATTGCTCTCTTTTTTGAAATGATTTCATCGTAGGATCTTTGTACTCCAGCTAGGCCAAAATATTCAACAAAGGTATTATCACCGATTTTGAAATCAGCCGTGAAACGCGGATTGCTATAAGGATAATGTCTTTCATGCAGAACATTATTTTCTAATAGCCAGTCATCGATAACCTTTTCAGCAAATGAATCACAGGCATGCCCATCATTAGCAACAAATCTTTTCGCAAATAAAACTGGGTTTGGATCAAATCCCGATGCCTCTACGGCTTTATTCCAAGAACCAAAAGCAATTCTAGCTGTTCTATACAGTCCATACATCTCACGTTTCACCGGAATTCGTTTATAGGATTTGTAGAACTTTCTTATCCTTGCAATAGCATCGAATCGAGTTTGGTCTAATGATTTTTTTCTATTGTCTGCCGCACATTTAGAGGAACAGTATTTATTCCAACTAGAGATAGTCTTTCCGCAACGTTTGCAAGTGTTATATTTGGCTCTGTTGTGATTGTTATATATCGCTGCACATGTTTGAGAACAGTACATTCTTCCAGATATACTCCGTCTAATATCTGATGGGGTTTTAAAAACTGTATTACTACAATTTGGATTTCCACATTTAAACTCTTTAGCTCGAATTTTAATTTTGTGTTTGCAGCTTGGGGAACAGTATTGTTTCCATTTAAATTTAATAGCTTCTCTGTATCGACCTATCGGTCGAACAAATTTGCTCTTGCAAAAAGCACATCTTATCGTTGTTGTTTTCACTCGGGCCAGGCGGAATTGAACCGCCGCTGCATCTACCCCATAGATGTAGGCTACCACTACCCCATGGCCCGGACACTCTAAAATCATAGCATTTTTACCGGGGTAATTTATCAACAGTTCAACTTCAGTTAATCCGATAAATTGAATGGCTACTCTTATTCTGATACATTTAAATCTCGCGGGATTAGTTTAGTGGCAAAACGACAGTTTTCCAAACTGTAGTCACCGTTTCGATTACGGTATCCCGCACTAGATAATCACATTTTCGATTATTTCCACCCTTGCCTTTCGGTTTTGTTGGTCAATTTTGACCGTTACGAGGTCTAATTGCCAGTCGCAATCTAGCTTTCTGTCCAATAAATACGTTTGCATAGCTCGTGATAACCGCTTCAGTTTCCATGGGTGCATATTATCTTCAGGCCTGTATTCAGATGTTCCATGTGTAACGCTCTTTACTTCTATGAAATGAATAAGATTAGACTTTCTGGTGACAATGTCTATCTCCCCCCATTTTCTAAGATAATTTCTTTCTATAATTTCAAATCCCCTACTTTTCAAAAAATCACAAGCTATATTTTCCCCGATATCTCCTAACTTCCTTTTTTCTGTTCTATTAACCATAAAGTTTCACGCGAAACTTATATTTTAAAAAAGGGCTTAAATCCTGTCTGCCGGTAGGCAAGTAAGGACATTTGACCATTATACTATGTCTTTTAGTCCCCATCTTCCACACAATTATCCACAGTCTGACTAATTTATTGTCTAGTTTTCCTTTAAATAAACAACTTTTTACATCCATCAGTTTTTATTTGTTAATTAGTCAAAGACAGAATTTTTATAAATCCCGACGCTCAGGTCGGGATTCCGACCAAACGACAGTTTGCGTCGGAACAAAAACCGCCAGCAGGCGATCTGCTAGCGGGTTCGTCCCGCCTTAAGCGAGATCGGGCATCCTTCGCTCTTGCGAGCTTCGGGATGCCAAGGAAAATCATTCCAGAAAAAGAGAACAGGACTACTGGATGCACGGGACCAAAAATAAATAAAGTTGAGGGTTCGTCATCCTTGCCCAAACTCCCAAACCAGAATGAGTTTCCGGCAACTGGAATGGCCTTCCAAGAACACATGCTTGGATTCCAATCTCGATTAGAGAACCGAGAATACCCGCCAAGCGCCTGCGTCTACTCTATCTCATAAAGGACAAATATAAAAGACAAGGTGTGGATAACTTGTCTTTTTAAATCCTAAATCCTAATTTCTAAATCCTAAAATTTAGAATTTAGGGCTTAGAATTTAGGGTTTACTAGTCCTTTAGGACTAGTTGGATAGGGCAATGGTCTGAACCTAAAATGTTGTCAAGTATTTCTATGGATTTTATTTTTCCTAGCATTTCCGGAGAAGAGAAAAAGTAGTCTATCCTCCATCCCACATTTCTTTCTCGGGCAAAAGTCTTCATATCCCAATATGTATAAGCTTCCGTCCGATCAGGGTAAAAGTGTCGAAAGACATCTATCCAATTATGAGAAATAAGTTTATCTATCCAAGCTCTCTCTATTGGTAGGAAACCAACATGAGTTTCATTTTCTTTCGGTCTGGCTAGATCTATTGGCTTGTGGGCTACATTCAAGTCGCCGCAGAAGATAATATTCAGTTGTTTCTTGTGTAACTTATTTATGAATTCTAGGAAATAATCATAAAAATCAAGCTTGTACCGGAGCCGCTCCGGGGCCCCTCCGCCATTGGGGAAATAACAATTTATCAATGTGAAATCCTTATATTCAGCTATAATTAGCCTTCCTTCTTGGTCAAATTCTTCTATACCCATGTCACGTGAAACTTTTAAAGGCTCTTCTTTAGAATATATAGCTACGCCGCTATAACCCTTTTTCTGGGTAGGGAAGTGGAAGTACGAATAGTAGCCCTCTGGCTCTTTTAACTCTGTCGATAGCTGTTCAGGTAGTGATTTGGTCTCCTGGATGCAGAGAATATCCGGTTTCATATGTAACACCTGCTCGATGTTTCCCTTGCGATGTACTGCCCTAAGCCCATTAACATTCCAGGAGATGATGTTTCGCATATACTTGAGTTAAGTTTAATGTAACAGAAATATTTCCCGGGAACAAACTTTATCTAAAGATATCCACAAGATATCCACCGAGAACCTCTTGACAATAAACCTGTATACGTGTATTCTGGTCTTCAGAGGGACAAGAATGCTTGCCCCGTAGTGTGTTCTGGCTCGAGACTTTAACCCCTAGCCAAGGAGGCAGCCATGAAGGCGAATCTCGCGGCAGTTCTCATCTTCGTGTTCGTGGGCGTCTTCACGCTCACGAGCCCCGTCGCCACGTTCAATGCGGACGTGGCTCTCGCCCAGCAACAGATGGTAACCACCGACAAGCCCGTCCTCGCACAGAACGCCCCGAAGGAGGCCGTGCCGGCCGCGCTGTCAGAGAAGAAGGGTCTCGACCCTCTTCTTGGGAAGTGGAAGTACGACACGAATCAGAGCTTCGTCTCCACTTTCGAGGCGGTGTCGGTGGGTGCCGACGGTAACGCCGTCATCAAGAACTACAAGGTGAACGGCAGGGATGTGCCTCACGCCAAGTTGGTCGCAAGCAACGAGAAGGGCGTTATCAGGGTGGGGATCCGGCTCGGTGAGGGCGCCTGGGATCTCACCTATTCCACAGTCTTCGGCGGGATGCTCGACGGAACATTCACTCCCAGCGGGAGAGCGCCGATCAGCGGCAAGTTTTACAAGGAAAAGTAACCCAGGGCCAGCGGGAAACGCGGGTTACGACCTAACAAGAGGTCGTAACCCGCGTATTATTTTTAGACGGATTTGATAAAAAGTGGGGTTTTTTCCAAGAGTCCCGACGGTATTACTTTGACTTTTTCTACTACCACGTCCATAGAGTAGTGCAACATTGAAGTAATTTTTGTGACTAAAGAGTCCTCTTCTTCATTATTGAATTCGTCTTTGGGAATAATCTTGATCCGAAGCGTTTTGTGACCTTCTTGAATAAGTTGGAATTGGTATATTCTTCCCGCTAAGGCCTCATCAATCGCGATAGAAATTGCCTTAACAATAACGCCGCTTCCATCAGGAAGATCAATGATTTCTGCCGTTTTGCCCTCAAAAAATAATACTTCGCCACTTTTTCCGCAAGCACACCGTCCTCTTGGTTCGATTTTTCCCTGATCACCCACTTGATATCGGATAAAAGGGCTAATCTCGTTTTCAAAATAAGTATACGTGACTTCTCCGATTTGTCCGATTGGAAGATCCCGTTTCCTGTAATCAGTTATTTCCAAATAACCAAGTTCTGGCACCATGTGGAATACTTCTTGTTGCTCCGAGCATTCTATTCCTATAACCGAACACTCCTGGGTACCGTAAATAGAAAGTGTTGGACATTTGAAAAATTTTTCAAGTTCACTCCGTTCTCGCTTATTGAGTTGCTGTGCTATATACACAATACATCGGAATTGGAAAAACTCGTTGTCTTTATCCATCCAGTAGTACAGACGTTTCAAATATGAAGCGTTTGTGTATAAAATCTGGATCTTGCGAGAACGTAATATTTCATAAAACTCTGTCCGATTTTTCTGCGCCTCCTCCAATTTGGTGCCCCACAAGAACTCCGCCCATGGGTATAAGGTCTGCTGTCGCTGGATACCGAGATTGAAAGCTCGTGGGTTTCCCCAAGCGAGACCCCCCATATGCGCGGCCTGCTCCATGATTAACTGGTAAATTCCCCTAGTCCTAATTTTAGAAATTTTACTTCGATAAAATTGCAAAGGATGGCCCGTGGAGCCCGAGGTGGTGCCGATTACGGCCCTACTGTTTTTAGCTTTTGCTACATCACTTCTATTTTCGAGAGGAACAAGGGTTAGACTTTGTCTTGTTGTAATCGGTAACTTAGAAATCTGTCCCAAAGAGGAAAATGAGGTAAAATTTATTCTCCGCAAATGCGCTTGCCAATAAGGGACAGATTTTGCCCAATAAAGCAACTGTTTTAGTTTTGCCAACTGCAAGACATAAATTTCACGCTCAGCCCAAAAACACGTTCGCTTTAAAGCAATCGTGTTCAGAAGTACTTCAACATTTTCCGTTGTGGAGTTACTCAATAATCCCAACTTAAGAGAAACGGGTTCTCCAGTAAGAAAACTAGCGGCTAATAATCGAGCAACAGAGAATTTCATGATCTCCTATTATATTAGCACGAGGTGGTGCTATACTAGCTATCAATAAACTTGTGTGATATGAGGGTTTCACTATCTTATCTTGAGCGTCCGGTCACCGAAGATGAGCGGGGGGTTGCTAAGTTTCTGGAGAAACTAATAAGCGCGATACGTGGTCGCGATTTCGATACCTTATCGGATTTGTACATTTTCCGCTTGTCAACCGGAGAATACACCAAGCCAGAAAAAAACAAGTTTATTGAAAACATCCGCAATTTCTCACCTCGAACGAAAGAACTCTGTTTTGAGGATATAATTATCCGAACCGTAACCAAAGAGACCGCCAAAGTATTCTTTGTACGCTATCTAGAAATATTGGGCAATCTCCTTCCTCAGACATCTCAACGCGTGATGTATTTATGTAAGAGGGCAGGGTTGTGGTACATTCTGTACAACCCCCCCGAAGATAGCAACTGAATTTCTCATGAGACAATTTTTTGTTCACTTGAAAATTTTTTTGGCAAAGAAATTAATCGATTACTGGTTTCCAACTCTTCAAATAAGTTTCTGGAATCTTTGGCTTTACCGTTTTATCCTTGCAGTATACCCCATCGGGTGGGCACTTCGACAAACAGACGATTTCTCGCGAACCGATTGGGAAACGATCCAGATTAGGAAAATAAATGAGATAATCCACTTTGCGAAAGAACATATCGACTACTATGCCACCTTCTTCAGAAAAGCGGATGAAGATAATCACCAAGTAGATTTTAAAAATATACCCATTATCACTCGTGGAAAAATAAAAAAACTTCCGCTCACGCAACTGCTTACAGATTCCACTTCTCCTCGTCGGTTACTTCCAAATTCAACGTCAGGTTCTACGGGTGAACCCCTTTCTTTTTACCAAGATACTTTAGAATTAGCAACAAGGACTGCGGCATTTTATGAGGAGCTTCGATTCAACGGTACACTAAAAGGATCAATCGCGATTGTAGGTTTACAAACCCATTACTATTTGCAGAAAATTGGAAAGCAATTTCTAGGAAGTCAGATTGAAGGAGAAAAGAACCGGAAACAAGTTTTCTATCCCTGGATTTTAGAAGTGAAACCAAAAATCCTCGTTATAACTCCCGCTCTCCTGCGGCGTTTGGCTTATTTTTCTAAAGAAGATGGGGTCTTATTAAAATTTGAACATATTTTATATCGCGGAGAATACATTGACCAAAAAGAAATAATGAATTTGTCAAGATTTTTTGAAGGTAAGATTTTTTCGAGTTATGGGACAAGGGAATGTTCCATGATCGCTTTCCAATGTAAATATGGTGGTAATCATCTTATTCCATGGCTAAATTATGTTGAAATTACAGGCAACAATGGGGAACCACTTCCATGTAACTCAGAAGGAAATGTGGTGGTTACCTATTTTTTTAATAGAGTCATGCCTTTTATTAGGTATGACATTGGAGACAGGGGCATGATCAATTCAGAGCCGTGTTCTTGCGGAAGACAGACAAAGACTATTACGTTCACCGGACGTACCGGTGGCAGTATCGAGATGCCTAGTGGCAAATCGGTAATGTTTCTGGCCATTTCATCTGCTATGGCGAGAGATTTCCATGATGAGATTGCACGTTACCAGTTTGAGCAGACCGCGCCGGATAAATTAGTATTTCGCTTTATCCCTTCGGTGCGCTACTCTCCAGCGGTTGGTGAGCGGCTCCTAAAAACACTACAATCGTTGCTTAATAATGAAATTGCCTGCGAGCTTGATAAAGTTTCGGAGATATTGCCAAACACAGAAGGGAAAACACCCATTTTTATTAAGAGTTTTCACTAGAAATCAATGCGGCTGAGTCTTTTTCTTGAGAACAGCCATGGCAGTGGAATATTTACCAATTACAAGGCAAAAATTCATTAGTATAGAAATACCAGCAAATAGAAATCTTTCGGGGAAACGCAAAGGCGCCGCGCCGAATTTAGAACTGAAGATATGTATCAAGTTTCTACACAAGATAAACAGTCCGTTCCAGCCAGAAATATTGAAAAGATAATTATAATCAGGGTGAATTTTACTTGTAATATGGTTTGCTAACCCACGCAATAGATTATTCTTTACAAAACCGTGTAAAGAATATTTTTTCTTATGCATAACCATTCGCGGCAAGTAAAGTAGTTGAAATTTTGCTTTATGAATTCGGATTGCCAATTCCGTGTCCTCCACAGTAGCTGCGGGATAGTAGTGACTGAACCCCCCAACTTCTTTTAACACAGATTTACGATAACAAACATTGGAAGTATTCCCGCAAATATTAGTCTCCGCCCATCTAAAAGATTTATTGGGAAGTTTTTCCATCGGAGACACCTGCCATGCCAAATATTTTCCAACTATGCTTAACTTTTTTGCGTTCGCTGTTTTGTGCCACTGATGCCACCCGCCGACGCCGACAACTTCTGGATTCTCTTCAAAATCCTTTTGGAAATTAACCAGCCAATCGAGTGGAACTATGCAATCATCATCGGTGAAAGCGATATAATCTCCCCTCGCACGCAAAATGCCCGTATTTCTCGCAAACCCCGCGCCTTTATTTTGAGGATATTTTAAATATAGGATTTTTTGTTGCGGATGATCTCGAATAAATTTCCGCGCCACTTCCGTCGTGGCATCATGGGAACCGTCATTAACTACAATAATTTCGAATGATCTCCTTTCTATATCACGCTGTCTCACCAGTGAATTTAGAGTATCTTCCAACGATTCACAATTGTTAAAAGTTGGGACAATAATACTAAACTGCACTAAATTTAGACCGTCACGTTCTTCGTATAAAGGGGATACCCTAAAGTATGAACGTGCGACGCGCTGCAAATCAGCTATCATCTCTTTTAAAAAAATAGTATTTCTCGAGACCTCCATCTCGGCTTGTAATGCTAGGAATGTTTTCTCTCTCGATTCTGATTTCACCAAAGATCTGATAGCACTCGCCGACCTCCGGCCCGATGACCCGTCCCGATAAGAAAAAATTAGATCCTTGATACGTTTTCTGCGGCCTGCTTCACGTTCAATGCCGGAAAGCGCGTGCGCGATAGCATCGGACAGTTCCTGAGCGTCTCTGACATTCTCACCGACTTGCATTTGTTTATCATGCTTGATTTGCTGTTCAATACTACCGGGATATGATAAGGGAATATCCCAAACATCCTTGCCGCGCTTTTCGATGTTCCACATCTCTTTTTCGAAAAATTGATCAGTCAAGGTATCAATAAGCACTATCGGCTTATCAAGTAGTACCGCGTCAAAGATGGCGCCGCTATTGTCCGAGATGATTACGTCCGAGGCAGCAAGCAAACCGACAAGATCGGAGTAGTCATCCACCCATATAATCCGTTCGCTGTTTGGGTCATCTATAATAAATTGGCGGAATTTATCGAGCCGCTCTGGGTCAGCGTAAAGGGTCAATTGGTGCGGTTTAATGATGAAATTGTAATTGGCAAGCAACTCCGGCATCGCTACTGTAATAAACTCCAAAGAACAAAGATTGCCGTGGGTGGGTAAATATAAAATGGTTTTTTTATGGGGATCTAAACGTTTTTTTAGATCTGCAGGAATGCCTTTATCTACTTCACCGCTAAACCAGCCGTCAAACCGGGCGTTTCCCACTACGACGCTGTGGGTATAATTGCGGACATACTTGTGGCTGTATGGCCCGTAAACGAGCGCGAGATCAAAAACGCGCGACCAAGGGCCGAAGTTCCAAAGGTCTTTGCTATGTCCGTACATCACTCGAACTTTTTTCTTCTTCTGGTTGCAGGGTAGATCAAGAATGGGTTTATTGGTATTGGAAACCAGTATTTGGTAATTCTTAAAAAATTCGTCGGCGTCCAGCCCGGTATGAAAAATACGAAATCGCACTTTTTCGACATTAAGAAATTTTGTAAAACCCTCGATGAGTTCCTCCCAATTTTTTACATTCCTGCGTATCCAAATCGCATCAACGATAAATTCCGATTCAGGTAAATGCGGATAAATGTTTTTATAGATATAGTAGTGAAAGGGATATTCGATCAGGAATCCGATCGTAGCGTTCGGATTTGGATTTTCTTCATAACATACCTTTTCGTCGTAAGCATTCGATTTAATTGTTTCCGTAACCACAGACGGATTAATTCTTGCCAAAAAATCATGATTCGTGGGTGGGGTCTCGCCATACAAGAATTCTATCAATTCTTTGTAGGTTGTCCCCTTATTCTGGATCATTGTGAACAGCTTGAACGCTCTGCTAAAATGGTACATAAATGCTAGTATAACAAACTATAAAAAGTGCATATAACATATTAATGATTAATCAATTTTTAAACCTAAAAATTCTCCTAGCTTTCTGGACTGTTATCCGCCAGAAGGATTTTATACTTGGGAGGGAGGTACAAGAGATAGAAACAAAATTGGCCAAGTTTTGCGGCGCGGAATACGCATTCGGTGTTGGGAGCGGGACTGACGCGCTCATACTTTCGCTTAAGGCCTGCGACATTGAGCCGGGAGACGAGGTGGTTACGCCGACAGTCGGGTTTTTCTCATCTGCTAGCGCTATTGCTTGGGTAAACGCGACACCGGTTTTTGTTGATGTAGATTTGGAAACATTCAACATTGATGTTTCGAAAATAGAGGCAGTTATTACGCCAAAAACTAAAGCCATTTTACCGGTTCATCTAGACGGCAAAATGGTGGACATGGATCCTATTCTGGAAATTGCGCGAAAGCATGGCTTGCGAGTAATTGTTGACGCGGCACAGGCCGTCGGATCACGATACAAAGATAAATCGATAGGGCAATTCGGTGATTTAATATGTTTGAGTTTAAATCACACTAAGATCCTCAATGGGTTCGGTGATGGGGGAATGGTCTTTACGAATGATAAGGCTCTAGCGGAGAAAATATCCATGATGCGTACCTATGGCGCGCCGACTCTGAAAGAATCCCACTCAAACAACGCAATTATCGGTGTTGCAAGTCGGTTAAGTTCGTTTCACGCGGCAGTCTTGAACGTACAGTTTCCATTTCTTGAATCGCATGTAATAAAACAGCGCGAAAATTATTTTTTGTATCAGGAACTTCTTAAAAGAGTCGGTGATCTGATACTACCGAAAGAACGTTCCAACTATTTCACGAATGGATATCGTTTCTCTATACGCACCAAAAGGAAAAAAGAGCTGACAGACTTTTTGCATAAGCTCGGGATACGCATAATGAATCCTTATGCAGTTTCGTTGCCGTATCTTCCCGCTTTTAAAACCCTAGGATACAAAACCGGCGATTTTCCGATTGCTGAAGAAATTGCGGAGGAATCCTTGTCGCTACCAGTGCACTATTCTTTGGTACAAGACAAAATCATTAACATTACAAATCAGATAAGACGCTTCTATCAAGAATCCAAAAATTAAGATAGGAATGGCAAAACCTCGTTTTGTGCGCGATTAAGATCGTCCAAAAAATCAATCTCAATTGCTTTAAGCTCTTTAATATCCAACGGATAGATTTTTGCTCCGCTATTTAGGACGTGTTCAACAGCATATTCGAAGTATTCCATCGGATAGGCGTCTTTAAGTGATTTTAAGCTTTTTTTAAGTTCTATAAAAAATTTTGGAGAAAATTTATTTATGCCAATAGCCTCTCCTATTGCCCGCGTCGGCGGGATTTTTTTACTAAGCCGCGCAACCGATTTGTCGCTGGCCAGTTCTATTTTTATTTCTTCTTCGGTGCAGAGACCCATTTGCGCCGCAACATAACTTTCGTCGCATTCAGCATTTTGTAAAAGGCTTATAATATTCGGATCGAATACTACGTCGCCATTCAGCAGGAACACTTCAGTACCCGGCATAACAGTTTTTGCGGCAAGAGCTAGTGAATAAATAGTGTTGGTAACTTCAAATTGGTGGTTATAGACAAATTGGATTTTTAGATCGGGAAATGCCTCTTCTGTATACCGCTTGATTTTCTCCGCCATAAACCCCACGACTAGAATAATTTTTTTGATCCCGTGCGTTTGCAAAGACTTGATTTGACGATAAAGTATGGAAAATTCGCCGACAGGAATAAGACATTTTGGGGAGGCATCGGACAATGGTCTTAGTCGTATACCGCGGCCGGCCGCTAAGATAATAGCCACAGAATTACGCGTTCCTCCCCTTTTTTCTTTCGAGGACTTATCAAATGACATGCTGGTAATAACTTTTGTAATCTTCCTGCAAACCCTTTTGAAAGGGCGCGAAAACAATGCCCATATTCTTCAACTTCGAGTTATCGCATACAAGATTGATGTTGGCGAAGGGGAATTCGGAAATGTCAAACTTTTCGCCGTCTGTTTCATGATTATATCGTAGTTTCGGCTCAAGTTGCATAATCCGCCCCATTTCTTCAACCAGTCCTTCTAACGTACTTGTTTCATCACCAGCGCAATTGAAAGTTCCAACGATTTTTTTCTCCGCGATTAGTGCAATTGATCTCGCAACGTCTTTGACGAAAACGAATTGGATTAGGGCTTGGCCGTTGCCCGGCAAAATAATTGGGGCGCCATTCTTGATTCTTGAGTATATAAATCGCTCTCTGTCGCAATAGTTATTTGAACCCAAAATATAGACTGGTCGAATGACTGCGAATTTGATTTTACTATTTGCCAAAACCTCTTCGCATTCCAGTTTTCCATTGCCGTAACTCCCCCAAACCGGCCAATAACCCAATTGAAAATCCTCTTTGATGGGAAAGATTCCAGATTTTCTATATGAAGCCGCCGTGCCAATATGTATGAAGAAATCAAAACGTAATTCTTCAATCGCCCTTTTGGTCTGCTCTCCGCGGTAGGCGCAAGTGTCCACGACAACGTCGAAGTGTTCCGAAATGCCGAAACCTTGATCCCGATCGCCCTGTATAAACCTAACGCCCCTTGCGTACTCTGACTGGATTAGGCCACGGTTAAACACGGCCACCTCGTCGCCGCTTTTCACGAATTCATCTATAAGCAGTGGCCCGATAAACCGCGACCCGCCGATGATAAGTATTTTTTTCACGGGTTCATTATATAATCAGAAAGCCTAAAGGGATACAAACCGCCATGTCAAAACCGATGCTTTATATCATGGTTGGCTTGCCTTACTCCGGGAAGACGACGCTCCGACACGTTTTGGCGAAGCGCTTTGGCTTTGGCGTGGTATCAGTGGATGAGATAATCGCCGAACGATGGCAAAAGATTGAGCGGATGTCGCCGGCGGATTGGAATTCCGTGTATCAAGAAACATACAGCAGGTTAAAAAGACTCCTTGCCGACAGTAGAACAGTAATATTTGATTCATGTAACCTGTACCAGCACGAAAGAGAGGGCGCGAGACGGGTTGCAGAAAATGCGGGCGCAAACTTCAAGCTGATTTATGTCAATACCTCTCCGGCGGAAGTCAGAAAAAAATGGCTTCTTAACCAAGAAACCAAGGAAAGGAGCTCTCTGGAAAAAGATTTTTTTGAGATGACCATCAGGATTTTTGAAAAGCCGACGCCTGAGGAAAACCCTCTTACTTATAACCCAATGGAGGATTTAGACGATTGGATTCAAAAAAATGTCGGCAAATTTACGCATGACCAAGATATCCGCGATTTCGCTAATCGGTACAATCGGTTTTATCCTTTTTACCATCCGCAAAAGTTTTTCGTTCGAGAGATGATAATTAAAAAAGTCCTCGAAAAAAATCCAGGCATCGACCTATCAATCAAAAATAAAATTGTCAATGGGCTCGCGTTTCTTTACAGCAGGTCGTTCAATCTAAAATGGGGCGATAACAATTTTTTAGCAAACTGGTTTCAGGACTTTATCGCTACAACCGAGGGACGTCGGCTTGATAAAATATATCGGAGACATGAGGGGAGAATAGCGCAACTTTCACTTCTAGACGCCGGTTGCGGACCCGGAAATTATTTTAGCGGTTTTATGAAAGATGGGCTTCACAATTTTTTTGATTATACTGGTTTTGATATCGCAGAAAAAAATATAGCGGAAAGTCGGCGGTTTTACCCGAGCGTGCGTTTCGAACATGGAAATATCTTAAGACTTCCGTTCCCATCCGCTAACTTTGATGTGGTATTAGCAAGTCGAGTTTTGGAATATATCCCATTGGAAAATCTTAGAATGGCGTTGGAAGAGCTACTGCGCGTTGCCCAAAAGACGATCATCATCAACTTTCTTTTAGAAAAAGATATCCCCGATCATGTTGAGATAGAACTGCCGCATTATTGCCGGAATATGCTTAGTCGCAGTAAGTTAAGAGAATTTTTCTTGGCGCGAAATTGTACTGTGTCCATTACGGATATATTCAGGCCTCTTTCCGGTGACAAGATCGAGTATATTGATAGATTCGGGAATCCTATATCTTTGTCTTCATGGGTTATAGAGAAATCTGGTTAGACCTGTTTCCATTTTAACTTAGTATACTGTGGATAAGCGTTTTTGCGGAAAATCGAGGAAGTGTTATCATTAATTACACTATGAGAAAATTCCTAAGTTCAATGGCGTTCGTTTCTAAAGCTCTACTGCTCGTTGTGATGCTTGTTTTCGGATGGATGTATATAAATGTTTCCAATCTGGTCAAAGGTAAAAAAAATCATGATAATAACAGCGCTTCCAATAACAATCTTTGGGGGGCGGATAGCGCCAACGCTGATGCCCCAGGAGGAGGTAAGGGGAGCCCCAGCACCCCATTTCTAGCTTATTTTGATGGTAAGGAATACAAGCTGGAAAACGATATCCTGTTTGGCCGGCCTACGAGTTTTAACGCAAAATATGAAATAGCAAAACAGAAATACGAAGACGGTCTGGTTTCGCCTGATCTTTACAAAATTTCGGCAAAAGTTACACCCACGAACGGCAAACTTCTATTCCAAATACAAGAAAGGGAAATTGAGGAAAGCTTCTTTAAGTGGCTAAAACTTCGACGAGTGGTGCATCCCAAGAATACCGAGATTGTGGCGGACTCGGATTACACCAAATTCTACGTTCTCAAAAGACGTGGGTTTGAAGAAAGCTTAGTTTTACCAACCGCGGTTATGACTAGAAAAGGTGTCGATATTGCCGCGCGGGTTGTTGACCAACAACTAGTCTGGCAACAAGGAGTATCGGATAACGATAAAGACACCGCTATTCATTTCCAGAAGAATGATAGCGTGGAGGTTATTTTCAAAAATCTCAAAAAAAATGTGGCGCCGTTTTTGGTTACTAAATCATGGTTTCGTGACTGGATTCCAGGATACAGCGACGATTGGGCTATTTCCAATACATTTGTAGCTCTGTTTCATCAGCGTAGCCCCTTTGGTAACATAAAAACAGCTGCTCTTCTGCCTATATTTTTGGGTTTCTGGCTCCTTCATAAAATAGGTCTCGGCGAAGGAGCGATTGCAATAGCGCCGTTTTTCTTTGGTTATCAGGTTTGCTCGCTTATATATGAATACAAGGATGCCGAAGGGAGTTACCGACAGGTTGCGGTTAGTGAGCCACGGGCTTGGCACTATAATAACGAAATTATCGGATTACCGAAAGAATCTATTTTATCCGATGGAGAGTTGCGACTTCGGATTACATCCACCAAGAGGCATACACTTGGATTTGTGGGTGTAACTCAGCAAATGAAAGATGTGGAGGGAAAACAGTTTACGCAAGAGGAAGTTAGGCTGTCGCGAGCATACCACCATCGCCTGAAAAAAGACGTTACGAGAGAATTAAATAATGCTGAGAGTGAGTATGTTCACATGGTTACGGGTGACGTGGTTGATCTGGAATTTGATGCTTCCAATATGCCCATCGGTGAAGACCAAAAGGAAACATACGTGATTCAAAGTTCCGGTTTTTATACCGCTCTCCGGCCAGAATATAGACAATTCGCCGATGATTGGCAGACTAAGCGAGCGGCCGAGGACAAAAAGAGGCGCGGTCAGCTTGTATCAATAAGTTCATATAAATAAATCCATGCCAGATGAAATTGGAGTAATAGAACCTCAACATACAAAAAAGTGGCCCGTATGGGTAGCGGTTTTGATCGTTATTATTCTTGCGGGCGGATGGTACGCGCGTGGACTTGCGGTGCCTTATTTTATTGAAAAAGCACGAATTGCTTTAAATGATGAGGATGCCGTGGTCGCAACAAAAAACCTAAATATCGTACTGAAACTAGACCCGCGAAACCCAGTGGCATACGCGTATTTAGGACATATTACGCTAGGATTGGACAATGCAAACCCCGAAAGTGACACGCCCTTTCCCAGTGCCGATTTCGTCAAGGCTATTGAGTATTATGAAAAAGCCCTTTCACTCGGATTGGCTACCGCAAAAAACCGTGGCGTCTACAAACAATCCTTGGAATTCGCCGGTTACTCATACTGGAGCCAAAAAGAGTATGACAAGGCAGTTGGCAAATATCTCGAGCAAATTGAACAGTTCCCTGATGATTCTTTCTGGGCGCGTTATTTGACCGCATCTGATTATTTCAATCGATCCAATAAACCCGTGGAAGCGCTCGAAATTCTGACGATGGCACCAAACTCCCTTGACGCCAGTAAAAGAGTTTTCGGGGACGTCTATACCTTGCTCACTCGTCTTTCTTCATACTTCGGAAATTCTTTGGACGTAAAACAATACGCTACACTTGCTATTGACAATGCGGTGGATAAGAAAAGTACGAACGTGCAGATTGCGTATCTCAATATTGCGATACAGCTCGCTAAGGAAAAAAATTTAGCCAAGGCACTAGGGGAATACAAAAAAGCCGAAGCGATTCATAAGGATTCGTCTGTTTGCACTCTATCAAATATTTATTTCTTTAACTCGGATTACATAAAAGCTATCGAGATTGCAAAGGGAAAGATCGCAAGCACCACCATTTTTGATTACCCGAGTTCTACATGTATTGAGGTACTAGCGCGATCGTATCTGGCAAAAAATAACAAAATTGAATCAAAAAAATACTTAGAGCAGTATATGAACGTTACAAACGCGTTTAAGGATAAAAATGTTTACGTAATGCGCAACCGCGAGGCGTTTCAAAAAATATTGGACGATATTTAAGTATCATGAAACAGTGGCAAAGTTTTTTGCTCGTGGTTGTCTTGGTTGTTCTTGTTTTTATATAGGTGGGACGAGTTTGACTCGCGTCTATTGCTTGGTTTCAATATCGTGCGCCTGAAATGATGGTAATACCTGATAGGAACGATGTGAAATTAATAAGCAAGACTGTTAAAGAATTCTACAGACAGAATAAATAAATTTTCCGTTCGCGAATTGATAAAAGCCGGAACGCAGAGCGTCCGGCCGTCGGTTTGGGGGTATAGTGGAATTGTTCACCGCGATTCTACTACGGGTCTTGGGGTACTGCACACGTCAGATTAACATCATCATAGACTGCAAACTCGTTGTCGCAGAATTTTCTCATACTCGCATCAAGCCACTCAAGCTCTGAATCACTTTCACCCATGAGCGGCTTCTCTACGGTACTTTGAGCGACAGGGTAGGTCATCCTGCGTGGTTCGAACTTTAGAGTCTCCTTTGCTGCGTTTCGTTCCTCCACAGTGGTTTTGGGATTAAGGATCCCGATTTTTCCTGTTACCTCACGATTCAGAGTGGGCTGGGCTTGCGATGACGCGTGGATGGGGGTAATGGACAAGATGGCCGCAATCCAAAGAAAAGTTTTCATGATTACCTCCTAGTTCGGTATGGTTGTTGATGTGAGCTAACCTTGGCCATGGTATTTGGCCTCCGTGCTGTCTAGTAGTAGTATGAACTATTTGGGGGAAAATAGAAGATAAGTATATGATGGTAATATCATGAAACAGCGGCAGAGTTTTTTACTTGTGTTTGTCATAATCGTATTTGTTTCTATCTATCTAGGTAGAGATTCACTCGCATCTTTTGTCTGGCAGAAATACCGTGCGCCTCAAGTCGCGGTATTTCTTGATAGGAGCAATGCCGAGTTGGCGATGTTTATAGGCAACTATTATTTTAATGGTGTCATAGGAGGCGGAGAATATAATCTCGATATCGCAGAGAAAGCTTATCAGAAAGCGGTTTCTATAAATCCGAGAATTTTGTGGGGGCATTATCAACTCTCAAGAATCGCGTTTGTGAAAGGGGATTATGAACAAGCGCTTGCAGAAATCATGAAAGAGCTTAAAGCCAACCCTGAAAATCTACGCTCGCTTTATGTGCGGGGCTTAATTTATGGTTATCGCGGACAGGCGGGAGATTTAGCCAAAGCCGAAGCGGACTTCCGACGCTTTACCTTTTGGGCGCCCAGTGAATGGGCTGGCTATAACGACTTGGCGTGGATTTTATCCAAACATAGAAAATATAAAGAAGTTAAAGAGACCATTGCGACGGCTTTCCGCGAGATTTCAGAATCGAAAAATAACCCCTGGCTTTGGAACGCGCTCGGCGTGGCCGAGCTGAATCTGAAAGAATATAAAAACGCTGAATTATCTTTTGGAAAGTCCAAACAACTAGCAGAGAGACTGACTGAAGAAGACTGGCGCCGTTCCTATCCGGGAAATAATCCGGCATCCGCCGAAGAAGGGCTTTCATCCTTTCTACAAGCAATTGACGAAAATCTTCGCCGCGCCGAGGGTCAAAGGTAGTTGTGGATAACGGTTAGGGGCTTTAAATAAGTATTTTGGTATACTTTAGTTAGTGGTTAACACATTTTTGTCTAAGAAACTAATTATCCCCGCGGTTATATTTATTGGCGGGTTACTAATCTCCGCTGGTATTTTGATATCGGCAAATCTCGCCAATGCCCAGCCATTTGCTACTTCACAAGCTTCCCAATGGACGCAGAATGCCGGCGCCGGTGTATCGGTTCCAGCATGCTCTGCCTCGGGCATATCCACGACTTGCTCAAACAATGCGCCAGTGATTACCGTGACCGGCGATTGTGATCATTTAACCACACAAGAAGCTATTGTATGGCCGAGCGGCGAAGTTATGAATACCAGTCAGGGCTATGTGTTTGTTATTGTGGGAGGCGGTTGTGGCTCTGTTGGCGAATGGAGCGCAGCCGTTCCGAGAGTGATTGTCGGCAGTGGGAGTTCTGATCCTATTTCCCCCCTGTCGAATAAGACTTACGCCTGGGATGTCGCAGCACCTAGCGGCCATAATGCGCCCTTTTCTTCCGGCACATTCACCACCCCGAATTGCGCTCCACCGCCACTGCCGACTGCCGATATAAAAGCCAATGGATCTGATGGACCAATCATAATTCCATACAATACCGATGCCACCATTTCTTGGTCTTCTACCAATGCTAGCTCATGCTTAGTTTCGCCCGATGGTTGGACAGGCACTTCAGGTTCTTCACCGTCCGGAAATCTTACTTCTTCAAAAACGTATTCGCTTTCTTGTACTGGTCCCGGAGGCGACGCCTCCGATAACGTAGCGGTAAATGTTTCGCCGCCCCCTTCCCCGGGAGATTTTACTCTAAGCGTCTCTAAAGATGGTACTGGCACTGGTACGGTGACATCGGCTCCTCTTGGCATAAACTGCGGTGCCACTTGCTCAGCCAACTATGCTGACGGTACATCAGTGACCTTGACTCCTACTCCAGACGCTGGCTCCACTTTCACTAGTTGGTCTGGAGCATGTACTGGTTCAGGCAGTTGCGTAGTCAGTATGACTGCCGCCAAATCTGTAACAGCTACGTTTACTTTAAGTGTGGTTAATTACACTATTACCACTTCAATTAACTCCGGATCAGGTACCATTACTGGCCCCGGTATCAGTTGTCTGGGAGACTGTGACGAAACCTATCCCTCCGGCACCTTGATAACTCTCTTTGCCACGCCGTCTGCAGGGTATTCTTTTACCAGCTGGGATTCGAGCGGTACCGCTTGCGCTGGCCTGACAACTACTTCCTGCAGTATTAATATGGACGGCGATAAAACCGCGAAAGCAAACTTCAGTCTTGTACCGCCCCCATTCAACTACAGTCTTTCCAATAACCCCAACCCAACCAATGTAACCAAGGCGAGCGGTGACGCTTACATCACAAACATCATTACCAAAACGCTCACTTCAGGAACGACACAACTAGTCACTCTGTCTGTTTCTGGACATCCATCACCTGTTACTTATGCCATAGCGCCCAATCCCTCATCGCCCACGCCGTCCCCGGGCCACAATTCCACCATTACCTTCACTGTTCCCCCGAGTACTCCTGTTGGTACTTATCCGATCACTGTTACTGGCACGTCTGCGGGAACTCCGAATAAAACTACAATATTTAACCTAGTCGTCTCCGGTAGTCCCTTCTCAGTCTCCTGCTCGGCTTCTCCTTCGCCAGCCCTGCTCGGGCAAACAGTCACTTGGACCGCCGCGGTTACCGGAGGTGTACCACCTTTTACCTATTCGTGGAGCGGCACCAATATTCCAACCAGTCCGGCTCCCAACGCCAACCCGTTCAGCATTGTCTACAGCACCATTGGCCAAAAGACCGCTACCGTCACGGTGACTGACACAGATTCTGTGTCGGCAAATTGTCCGGCTGGTACTGTTCGGATTAACTTCGACCCTGATTTTGAAGAATTTTAGTCGCTCAAGCTTATTCGTAAAATTCGCGTTATGGAACAGCCGCCACAAATAAAAACAATTTCAGCCATCATTATTATCCTCTTGGTTCTTGGCGCCGGTTTCCTGTTGTTTCTCAAGTATCGTACCTCCTCTCTCAATCAAGAAAACTCGCCAACGTCTGGCGGTACCAACGGAGAGCCCGCTACAGTAGTGGTAAAGAATACCCCAATGGTCAATGGAATTATCTCCGTACCGGTGGGGTTTCCGCAAGGTATTCCTCTTGAGAGCGGCAGTCTCATTGAGAGTGCTACCACCCAGTATCCCGGGGAGAATGTCCAACAGTTGAGCATTAGCTATCGAAGCTCAAAAACGATAGCGCAAAAATATACGGAATACAAAGATTATATGAACCAAGCGGGCTATAGTCTGACGGAAGGGAATAAGAGTGCTCCAGTCAGAGCCATTTTTGGTACGAAAGAAAATACTAATCTATCTGTGGCCATAAGTAGTTCCGAAGGCAAAACTCTGGTTCAGCTTTCTTATCTCTTGAAATAAATATTAACTTCTAACGGGATGCATATTGACGAAAGCAAGCTTGAGAGTTTTATGATTGACTCCGGTCTGGTCTCGAAGGTGGAGATTGCGCGTGCCAAAAGTGAAGCCAAGGGGAAAAACACGAGTATCGGTAAAGTGCTTGTGAGCAATGGATCTTTGACCGAAGACGATTTACGTCGAACACAAGCTTATATTTTAGGCATTCCTTTCATTGATCTTAAGAATCAAAAGCTCGACTTTTCCGTACTCTCTCTTATACCAGAGCCGGTCGCGAGAAATCATAACATCGTCGCTTTCAAGAAGACCAATGATAGTCTTGAAGTAGCCATGCTCGACACCGAAGATTTAACAGCTATTGATTTTGTTAAGAAAAAGGTTGGACTTAAAATTCTGCCTCGTCTGACAGACGACGAGTCTATGAGGTGGGCCCTCTTATCTTATCAGAAGACTCTTAAGGCTGAATTTGGTGACATTATCCAGAAAGAAGCAAACTTGCTTAAAGCAGTCAGCGATAAAATAGGCGGCGAGGATATTACAGAGAATGACCTTAAAAAACTATCTGAGGATATACCAGTGGTGCGCATCGTTGATACTCTCTTGAAGCATGCCATCATTCAGGATGCTTCTGACATCCACATTGAACCGGAGGAGGACAAAGTGCTTGTACGCTATCGTATAGATGGAATTCTACGCGATGCTATGGTCCTGCCGAAGAATACCGCCTCAGGTATTACCGCTCGTATCAAAGTACTCTCTAGCCTCAGACTCGACGAGAAGCGCGTGCCTCAAGACGGCCGTTTTAAAATTGATGCCGGAGGGGAGAAAGTCTCTTTAAGAGTCTCAACTCTGCCTGTCTATTATGGTGAGAAGACGGTGATGCGACTCCTGCGAGAGAGCGTTTCCGGGTTTACTTTAGAGAGTCTCGGGTTTCATGGCCACGGTCTCGATGGTTTACACAAAGCGCTGAAGGCAACTACCGGTATGATTCTCGCGACTGGCCCGACCGGTTCTGGCAAAACCACGACTCTCTACACAATGCTCGATATTATCAATACTCCCAACGTCAATATCTCAACCATCGAAGATCCAGTCGAGTATCAGATGACACGCATCAACCAAACACAAGTGCGCCCAGAAATCGGACTCACTTTTGCTAACGGTTTGCGTACCCTAGTACGCCAAGATCCGGACATCATCATGGTCGGAGAAATTCGCGACAACGAAACAGCGGCCTTGGCCATCAATGCTTCGCTGACTGGGCACCTAGTGCTCTCGACTCTCCACACCAATTCCGCTGCTGGTGCCATTCCCAGACTTCTTGATATGAAAGTGGAACCCTTTCTTCTGGTTTCTACTCTGGATATTGTTATTGCCCAGCGCCTGGTCAGGAAACTCTCGGCATCGATGACCAAATATTTCTTAAATAAGGGGGAACTTGCCTCGCTCGGTAATGTTGTCTCACTTGACCGAATACTCGCTCTCCTCAAACAGGAGAAAATCATTGGCGCGAAAGATGGTTGGGATAAGATTCCCTTTTGGAAACCGAATCCGGGGAAAGATTCCGAAGATGGATACTCAAGTCGCATAGGCATCCACGAAGTGCTCAAAGTGACGCCGACTGTCAAAAATTTGATTATGAAAGGAGCGACAGCGGGGGAGATAGAGGAGCAGGCGAAATTGGAGGGTATGATGACGATGATTGAGGATGGTATTTTCAAAGCGGCGCAGGGCATTACTACTATAGAAGAGGTCTTAAGGGTGATTTCAGAGTAGGGATAATTTACAATTCTCAATTTAGAATTTTCAATAAATTTTCATTTAAATAAATGATTCAAGTGATTCAAGCAGAAAGAAAATATGATTTGGAAGAGAGAACGGCTTTGTTTGGGGAATCTATCATAAGACTTTGCAGGACAGTAAAACAGGACAATATTGTTTCTCCGATTGTTAATCAACTTGTGCGTTCTGCAACTAGTGTAGGTGCTAACTATATGGAAGCTAACGGAGCTAGTTCTAAAAGAGATTTTATAAACAAGATTTTTATATGCAAAAAGGAGTTACAAGAAACAAAACACTGGTTGAGAATGATTGGCTCTGCTCAATCTGGTGCAGTTTCTCTGGGACTAGAGCCAACCAAGAAAGAATGCCAGGAGTTGATCTTCATTTTCACTAAAATCGCCAGCTCTTCTCGCAGTAATGAGTAGCCTATCCTAGGCTCCTAGGCTTGTTTCATTGTATAATTAAATCATTGGTAATTTATTGGAAATTGAAAATTCTAAATTGAAAATTTTGTGCCATGACACTTTACAAATATCAAGCTAAAGATAAAGAAGGGAAAGTCTATGAGCGAACCCTTGAGGTTCAAAATCGCTTCGATATATATAACGTTATTCGCGAGGAGGGTGGCAGCGTAGTCTCTATCCGGGAAGTCAAGAGCCTCATATCCTCGATTTCTCTCAATAGCATATTCGGCGGTATTAAAACTCATCAGAAAATAATCTTCGCCAAAAATCTTGGTCTGATGATGAAAGCCGGCTTGCCGGTTACTCGCGCCCTCTCTGTTATGGGTAAGCAATCAAAGAGCAAATCATTCAAAAAATTACTCTCTGATATCGAAGAGGATGTTAGTCATGGTAAAACACTTTCAGAATCATTGGGAAGACGGCCGAAGGTGTTCTCTCATCTCTTTGTGTCAATGATTAAAGCTGGCGAGGAATCAGGCAATGTCTCGGGCTCCTTGGGCATCGTCTCTAGCCAAATGGAGAAGTCTTATCTATTGGCCAAGCAGGTACGCGGCGCGCTCATTTATCCGGCCGTTATCATCTCAGTCATGATTGTTTTAGCCATTCTCCTCCTCATCTTTATGGTGCCAACATTAACCGCCACCTTTGAAGGTCTTGGAGTGGAATTGCCTTTAGCGACTCGAATTCTTATCTATTTAAGCAACTTTCTTGTTGAGCACACGCTCGCAGTCTTGATGGGAATAATTCTTTTAATACTCTCCTCCGCCCTCTTTTTACGAAGTAGAATTGGTCGGAATCTTAGAGATAACGTCTCCGTCCATCTTCCTGTTATCGGTGGGATGATCAAAGAGTTCGAGTCTGCTCGTAGCGCCCGCACCCTATCTTCGCTTCTCTCTAGCGGTGTGGAAGTTGTGGTGGCGCTTGATGTGACTATAGATGTCCTACAAAATTATCTCTATAAAGACGCTCTTCAACATGTCAAGAGCGCGATAGAGAAGGGGGAATCAATGTCAGCCGTGTTTATCAAGTACGGGCATCTCTATCCTCTCTTTGTTGGTGAGATGGTTCTCGTTGGCGAAGAGACCGGTAAGATCTCGGAGATGCTTTTGGGTGTCGCGAACTATTATGAAGAAGAAGTTGATCAGAAAACCAAAAATCTCTCAACCATCATTGAGCCGGTTTTGATGATTATCATCGGTATCGGAGTAGGAATCTTTGCCATCTCGATGCTCGCGCCGACCTATTCCCTGGTGGATTACATTTAATCTTAATGAAACACAAAGGCTTCACTGTTCTCGAAATTTTGGTTGCCATCTCCATTCTCGCACTCGCGGTCACTATTGTCGCTTTCTCATTTTCTAAACTTAATTCTTCCCAAGCACTCGATAAAAGCGCGGATTTGGTCATCTCAATCCTAGACGAAGCGCGTTCACTGACGCTCTCGTCAACGGAGGATTCCCAATACGGCGTCTTCTTCGAAACTTCACGAGTGGTGTTGTTCAGAGGTGCTACTTACTCACAACCTGACCCCGCTAATGTAGTAACTAGTCTCCACGCTCTCGTGGGTATGCGCAACATCACCCTATCTGGCGGAGGTACGAGCGTGGTCTTTAAACGCTTGACTGGTAATACAGACGAGACGGGTACGGCAGAGATCTTTCTCAAGGCCTCCCCAACAACTTTTCGCACTATTACCGTTAGAGCCACAGGGATAGTAGAATTAGATTGACAGTTTTTATGAAGAACCTTAATAAAAATTTGAATTCTGGATTAACGCTGGTAGAAGTACTCATCGCCACTTCCATAATCTTAGTGTTTCTCTTGGCGTTCTCTAGTGTGCATAATCTCTATCTGAAGACAGCTTTCTCCAACGGCGAGATCATTAAAGCAACAGAGCTTGCCGAAGAGAGTCTGGAAGTTGTGAGATTTCTCAGGGATTCTTCTTGGAATACCAACATCGCGCCGCTTTCTCTCGGCACAGGTTACTATCTAGTTTTTGAGGGAGGGGAGTGGCAGGTTACTACCACAGAGGCCTTAGTAGACAGCCTTTTTGAGAGGGTTGTGACTCTTTCGGCGGTTTATCGCGATGCTTCCGCCGATATTGTTTCGGGGGGTGGAACACTCGACCCAGGTACTTTGATGGTTGTCTCAAGTGTGTCTTGGTCTAGAGGTGGGGCGACCACTACCAAATCAATCTCAACTTACATTACTAATATTTTTGCCAACTAAAATGTCATCTTTTTTTAAACGCCGCGGGTTTATCCTGAGCAAAGTCGAGGGATTTTCTCTAGTGGAGATGCTTATTTATATCTCCATTCTAGTTCTCTTGCTTGCAGTTATTATGAATATCGTTGTTTCCGTGGTCCGTTCGGGGCGGGTCATTAAAGCCTTAAGAAATGTTGAAAATTCAGCCACAGTAAGCCTCGAACGTTTAGTAAGAGAGGTACGGCAGGCGGAGAGTGTCAATGCCGGTTTGAGTACTCTGGGTTCAAATCCCGGCCGGCTCGTGCTTGAAGGCACTGATATTGACGGTAACCCGCGCACCGTTGAGTTTTCTCTCTCTTCCGGGACGCTAATGTTTTCCGAAAACGGAGTGGAGCTTGGCGCCCTTTCCCAGTCTGATGCACGAGTCAGTAATTTAATTTTTCACCTCTTTTCCGGCCCGAATTCCGAAGGCATTAAAATCGAAATGACTATTGAAAGCGGCACAAGCACCCATTATCGCTCTGGAAAGTTTTATTCTTCAGGAATCTTAAGATAATTATGAAAAATCAACGACTAGACTCGGGGCAAGCAATGATGGTCGCGACCATTTTATTCTTGGTGGTCTCTATTACGATGATCTTCGGTTTGGCTGGTCCTATCCTGAAACAGCAGAAAATAGCTTCTAATTTGGTTCTGTCGCGCCAAAGTTATTTCTTAGCTGAAGCGAGCGTGGAGGATGTGGTTTATAGATTGCAAACCGGTAAACCTGTAGAAGCAAATGAAGTCCTAAGTCTGAACGGAAGTACAGTTACCACAGTTACTACTGATACTGCCGAAGGCAAACAAATCGTGGCCACCGGAGAGGTTAAGGAAACTGTTCGCAAGGTTAAAGTCAATCTGATACTCGGAACAGGTATTGCTTTTCATTACGGGGTTCAAATCGGACAGGGTGGGTTGGAGATGAGTAATTCGTCTAAAGTCATTGGCAACGCTTATTCAAACGGGAATATTATAGGTACCAATTCAGCCAGAATCCAAGGCACAGCGATAGCTTCCGGACCAACCGGTATCATTGATGGTATGGACATCGACGGCGATGCATGGTCTCACACCATACGAGGGATCTCAACTGTCGGGGGTAAGGCAACTCATGCCGTGCTTCAAAATACGACTGTTACCGGTAATGTCGTGGCTGACTCTATTTCCAGCTGCACCATTGGGGGCACAGCCAAGTATGATACAAGATCAAGCTGCACTGTAATCGGAGCCATAACCACTCCCAATCCTGACGTTTTCGTGCCCGCGACTATTTTGCCTCTACCAATCTCGGAAGCTCAAATTGACGTCTGGGAATCGGAAGCGGAAGTGGGTGGAGTAGTGGGCGATCAAATTTATAGTAGTGGGACTAGAAACCTGGGTCCTAAAAAAATCAACGGTGATTTAATCCTAAGTAACACAGCTGAAATAGTGGTTACTGGCACCCTTTGGATTACGGGCGAGATCAGACTTAGTAACAGCGCCATATTAAGATTAGATCCGAGCTACGGCGGCTCAAGCGGCGTAATCATAGCTGGCATTGATGAAAGCGCGACTACGGGCTACATTGAGATTGCCAATTCCGCCCAAGTCTTGGGTTCAGGCTCTCTCGGTAGCTACATCATGCTTTTATCGCAGAAAGAAGGAACAGGGTCAGACGCGATTAAAACCTCTAACAGCTCCGCGGCCGCAATTCTTTATGCTGGCGAAGGCCAGATTGAAATCAGCAATAGCGCGGCGCTTAAAGAAATCACGGCTTACAAGCTCGAGATTAATAACAGCGCGACCGTCACCTATGAATCCGGGCTGGCCAACAGTAATTTTTCCAGCGGCCCCGGCGGAGGATATGAAATTTTGAGTTGGAAGGAAATAGAGTAGTATGAGAGTGCCATGGCCAAGCCTATTTTAGTAGCGAACTGGAAGAATCATCCCGGCTCGCTTTCGGAAGCGAAGGCACTTCTCAGGCAGATTGCCCAAAGCGCCAAACTCTATAAGAAACTTTCTTTTTTTGTTGCGCCACCATTCACCTATTTTGAATCGGCTTCAGAGCGTCTCGGCAGTTTTGGGCGATTAGCGTCTCAAAACATCTCCTCTCTTCCTCCGGGAAATTATACTGGACAGGTGACTCCAGATATCTTGAAAAGTTTTGGAGTTCGGCTTGCCATCATTGGCCATAGCGAATGTCGCGCGCTTGGCGAGACTTCCGAGGTGGTTTCCAAGAAAGTGAAAATCGCTCTCCGTTCCGGTATTACACCTCTTGTTTGTATCGGCGAGATATCTCGAGACCAGGATGGCGAACACTTCGAATTTCTACGTGACGAGCTCAAATCCTCGCTTGCCGGCCTGAATCGGAAAACCGATGTCTCTAAATTAGTGATTGCTTATGAGCCCGTCTGGGCTATAGGCAAACACGCTAGAGATGCCATAGCGCTCGCCGATCTCTCGCAGTCAGTGATATTTATCAAAAAGGTTCTAACCGATATGTTCGGTCGCGCGAATGCTGATCATATTCCTATTCTATACGGTGGCTCTGTTGAGCCAGCTAATGCCGGCGCGCTCTTTGGCGAGACAGGCATCAGAGGGTATCTCGTCGGACACGTTTCTCTTAATGCTAAAAGTTTCCGGAACATAGCGGAATCACTTATTAAAAAATGAATCCCGTTAGAAGTTCAACATGCTTAAGTTATCGTGATAAAATTATTATTACTAAACTTCTAACGGGATGAAATCTATTCTTGAGGCAGGGGATGTGAAAAATAAGAAGGTGTTCGTGAGGGTAGATTGGAATGCGCCAATAGAAAGTGGCAAGGTGGTTGATGATTTTCGTATCAAAAAATCTCTACCGACGCTCGAATATCTAAAAAACGCTGGGGCGAAAGTGGTTATCGCTACTCATCTAGAACCAAAAGGCACTTCTGCTGAACCGCTTAAGTTGTATGTGCCGGAAGGAATGAAACTTCTGGGAAACTTACGAGATAATCCTGGGGAAGAACGCAATTCGGAAGAATTTGCTAAAGAGTTGGCCTCTAAAGCTGATATTTATGTAAACGAAGCTTTCTCTGTCTCACACAGAGAGCATGCTTCCATAGTGGGGTTGCCCAGACTTCTACCGAGTTTTATCGGTCTGCAGTTCGCTCTCGAGATCAAAGAGCTTTCCAAAGCTTTCTATCCCAAGAAACCCTTTCTTTTTATTCTCGGGGGGGCTAAATTTGATACTAAATTACCGCTTCTGAAAAAATTTATTCATATCGCTGACCACATTTTTGTCGGAGGCGCTTTGGCCAACAATTTTTTCAAAGAGCAAGGAGTTGATATCGGCAACTCGCTGGTGTCTCTAGGAGACTTTGGACTCAAAGAACTCTTGAAAACTGGCAAGATTATTTTGCCGGAGGATACTATCATCAAAGGGGGCAAGATTCTAGATGCTGGCCCGAGGACAATTGAGAATCTGAAGCCTCTGGTTTCTGCCTCAAGGCTTGTGCTATGGAACGGTCCCTTGGGAAGTTATGAAAATGGCTACAGCGTGGCCACGCTTGCTTTGGCTAAAATAATCTCGGAGTCGGGCTCGGAGTCTATCATTGGAGGAGGACACACTATTGCTGCCATAAAAGGGTTGAATCTTTTAAACAAATTCTCTTTTGTCTCAACTGGTGGTGGCGCCATGCTTGACTTCTTGGCTACTGGCACTTTGCCAGGTATCGAAACTCTTAAATGAGCACAACGACATTATGAACCTCTGCTTCCCAGATGGCTCGGATGGTCTCGATGCTTATTTGCACTTTACCCTCCCTAGGTCAGGTTAACGATGACTGAAACCAGCTCATCGGTGTGAGTATTAGCGATGTCATGCCCGCCGCCTGCAATGATACGGAGCGTATGATTGTTTTCATGCGAAGTGAGGAAGTCTTTCACTAGCTTCGGCGGAGTGGCAGTGTCCTTATCTCCGTAGATCAGGACCAGTTCGTCCGACACTTTCAGCAGGTCCTCTCTGAGATCGAGACCAACGATGTTACGGTAGGTCTCTCTCATCACAGGACTTGCCTTAGCGTAGTAAGGATTTCTCACCACGCTTGCCAGATAGAAGTCTCTGGCAAGTACAATGAGTCTTTCCGGCAGGATGGCTTTGAGCCAACCGATCGAGACACTCTTTTTCTCGTACCAGCGAAGAATGGCCGGGGAGACAAGAAACGCCTTGACTGCCTTGTTGCCGGATGCCGCCTTCCAGTGGACGAGAATTGCTCCGCCGAAAGAGTATCCGAGCGTGATGTCCGGTTTCTCCTTCTGGATAACCCGATCCAAATACCGAGTGAAATCAGAGAGAAACCAAGGACGTTCCGGTTCCTTCTCCCCGCAGAATCCGGGAAGATTGAAGCGAATGACCTTGAAGTGCGCCGAGAGCGCTTCCACGAAGTGCGAACGATTGCTCCATGCGTCCGTGCATCCTGATGGCGTGTAGTTCTCGTGGTTCCAGCCGTGAATAAGGAGAATCTTTTTCATGTTTTCACCTCTTGTGAGTTTCGAGTTTGTTGTTAAAGATCTGGTGTCTGCCGTGGACATTACATTAAATGAGTGCGTTAATCAAGATAGAAATTGGAGAATTTTCTCTGCATTACCGAGAAAATCTTTTGGATCGCCTGAAACACCGGAGTTTGGAAATATCCAAATATGCGCGTGTCGCACTTCATCGCCGATTATTTTAGAAAGTATGAAGTCCGTTCCAAATGCTTTTTTTTGTGCTATAGCAATTTTTTTCACCACTTCAAAATATTCCCCAGCATTGGGAACGTCCCAAACCCATCGATAATGTATTTTTGTGATAACTTGAGTATGCCCGGGAGATTGCGGGTTAATGTCTAGAAAAGCCAGAAAATTCTCATCCTCGTACACTTTGCAAGAGGCGATCTCTCCTTTGACGATTTTACAAAATATACATTCCATACTAAATATTAATAACTTCTAGAGTCCACTAATCGACCTAACTGGTCAAAGAGTTCTATAGTCTCATAATCTTCGGCCCACATTTCCCAACCTTTGCCGAGAAATATCCGCCATGTTCGGCCAGAAAAATTCGGGTTGCTAGCGTGATTGGCGATACAAGAACCGTAATTGAAATGACTTTTGATAAACGCTACACAAGAGCTTGAAAGCAACTTACCGTCCACGCAATTGTAACAAATATCTTCCTCTCTATCTCGAGTATTGAATTCAGGTGTGCGACAAGGCGTCATTCTCTCTATGAATTTACGACATTCAGTATCGAGAGCACTCACTCCCGGCTCATCTGTTGGTCTGGGGCAATTGCGCGCAAGCGGCGGAGTGAAAGTGTATTCGGGCAAGTCTTCCAAGAAACCAGAGCAAATATTTTCTTTGAAACTCACGATTTTGTAGGGCAATTGAGAACCGATTAAGCCAGTAGTGATGACGGCTGTTTCACCGTCTTGAAGTATTACATTCTGAAATATGTTTGTACCCATAGGCGAGACGAAAGGCGCCGCTCGGCCGATCTTGGCGGTATCTGCTGGAAAGTACTTTAAACTGCCGCCGAGATCGTAAGCGCGCTTATCTTTAGCATTTTTCAATTGCCAGTTGGTAATGTCTACGGGCTCTCTCTCCCTATTATCTATGGTGATGTACTCTTCGTATGGCTGATAAGCATAGGATGCGTTGCCAGTGCCTAGAGAAATATTTAGCGCATGGGACGAGTCTGACGTGACGATATTTTCTCCACCGGAACCGTTATTTACTGAAGGATTAGAAGGATTGGTTGTAGAGTCGGAGTCTCCCATGAGCGTAACTATCATAATGACAATAAGAACAGCCAAAATCAGCACTCCCTCCATCATGCTGTTATCTTTCATAGTTCTATCTTAATACGCCTGTCCGCTAGTGCCAAGTGAGCCACGGCGGGCGTGCTAGAATAGTCCAATGCAGTATTTTCCGGAGCTATTCGAGGCCATGCTTAAACAGCGCGGTATCATGAGAGAGGAAGAGGAAGATTTTTTTAATCCTGACTACGAGAAGCTCTATGACCCTCTACTTCTACCGGACATGTCCAAGGCTCGCGACAGAGTGATAAAAGCGATCAAAGGCAATGAGCATATCGTCGTATTCTCCGATTACGACTGCGACGGCTTACCGGGCGCGGTGGTGCTCTCTGACTTCTTCGCGCGGATAGAATTTGAAAACATTTCTTTTTATATCCCGCATCGGCACGACGAAGGTTTTGGCCTCAATCGTGACGCGATCAAAGAAATCGCTGCGCGTGGTGCAGGGCTCATCATCACCGTCGATTGCGGTATTGCCGACACCAAAGAAGTGGCGTTTGCCAATAAGAAAGGTATTGACGTCATCATTACCGATCACCATAAACCGAACCCGATTCTGCCCAACGCCCACGCTATAGTCAATCAGAATAGGGATGACTCCGACTACCCATTTAAAGGATTGTGCGGTGCGGCAGTCGCGTTCAAACTGGTGCAGGCTATTGTTGCCCACGAGACTTTTGGCATTAAATCTGGCATGGAGAAGTGGTCTCTCGACATGGTAGCTATCGCCACTCTTTCAGACATGGTGCCACTCGTTGGCGAGAACAGAATTCTCACTCGTTTCGGGCTCTCGGTGTTGCGAAAGTCTCCTCGACCAGGACTCGCGGCGCTTTTCAAGAGAATGAATATTGATCAAAGGACAGTCTCGGAGGACGATGTCACTTTCATGATTACTCCGCGTATTAATGCTGCCTCGCGCATGGGAGTACCGGAAGATGCCTTCAAGCTCTTAAGGACAAAAGATTATGAGGAGGCGGAGAGACTTGCTCTCCACTTGGAGAAGATAAATAACGAACGCAAGGGAGTAGTGGCGAGTATTGTCAAAGAAGCGAAATCTCGGCTTGCCGGTCGCGAAATAATTGCCGATGTTGTCGTCATCGGTAATCCCGAGTGGCGACCAGCTCTTCTTGGTCTTGTCGCCAATTCTCTAGTTGAGGAATATGAGAGGCCGGCTTTTGTCTGGGGCAGGGGTGGGGACGGGACGCTGAAAGGTTCCTGTCGTTCGTATAACGGCTGTGATCTCTTTGCCCTAATGAGCACGACGAGTGACGCATTCGTGGAATTTGGCGGGCATACCGGAGCCGGCGGGTTCTCCGTTACCCTCGAAAGTCTTACTACTCTTGAGGAGCGATTGTCCAAAGCTCTACTAAGCTTGGAGGTCGGACTTCTAAGTGCCGATGATTTCCTGCTCGATATTAATATGAACGATATTGGAGAAAATCTTTGGAATCTAGTATCAAGTTTTGCGCCCTTCGGTATGGGAAACAAAAAACCAATTTTTAAAATTCCCAAAGCAGAAATAAAATCAGTAAAAAAATTCGGTAAAGAAGGCAATCATCTCGAGGTTACCTTCAATGGGGGAAACAAAGAAATAAAGGCCATTTCTTTTTTTACCGATCCTACTTCATACTCCACCCTTCTTACTCCCGGTACCCATATCTCTCTGCTCGCTAATCTCGAAAAATCCTACTTCCGCAACCGCCCAGAACTGCGCTTGAGAATTGTTGATATTATAAAATCATGATTACTATCTACACAGACGGGGCGTCAAGAGGTAACCCTGGGCCGGGGGGTTGGGGAGTGATAATGATTTATGATGACAAAGTAGTAGAACTTGGAGGTAGAGAAACACACACGACTAATAACAGAATGGAGCTTACAGCGGCAATCAAAGCTTTAGAATTTATAACAGACAGGGAGATCGTTGTTTACGCTGATTCGGAATACGTGACGAAGGGTATGACGGAATGGATTCATAAGTGGCAGAAGAAAGGCTGGAGGACAGCTAATCGCAAACCAGTACTTAACCAAGATTTATGGCAAAAGCTTCTCGAGGTTACAGAGGGCCGAGAAGTGGAGTGGAAATATGTAGCAGGGCATACTGGTGTACCTCTAAACGAACGCGCGGATGAGATAGCTACTAGTTTCGCTGATAATATTGTACCCGCTCTGTATCATGGGCCGAGAGACAAGTACAAATAGTTTACCCCGAGCACAGTCGAGGGGTATTTTCGTTTTTATCTTTGGTTTTGTCTCGGGCATTTTTGTTTCATCACTTGTTTTTGTTCCGCCCATTTTAAGCGCCCTTATTATTTTCCTAGGTCTAGTAATCTTTATAGTTGAGAGAGTTTGGAAAGAGAAAGTCGCTAAGGAAGTCTTGTTTCTCTCGCTCGTCTTCCTGTCATTTGGTCTTGGTGCTCTGCGTTACTCGATAAAAGATTTCCACGAACCACTCGTCCCTCTATTTACTGGTATTGTGGTGAGTGAACCAGAACAGAGGGAAAATACCACTCGTTTTGTTTTTCAGGCAGACAACGGAGAAAAAGTTTTGGTGAATACAGATTTATATAGCCCTGTCCAGTATGGAGACCAAGTTCGAATGGAAGGCAAACTAGATGAGCCGGGTATTATAGAGGATAAAAATGGAAGTCGGCCATTTGATTACAGCAAATATCTCTCGAAAGACGACATTTATTACACTCTAAATTTCACGGAAGTCGAAGTGCTCTCCGGTGGTCATGGCAATCCTGTCAAACGCATACTTTTTAAAATAAAAAGAAGTTTTGTGAGGAAGACCAAACAAGTTTTGGCAGAACCGTATGCTAGTCTCCTTTCTGGCCTCATAGTCTCCGGCAAAGAGGCGATGCCGAAGGATATTCTCGAAGAATTTCGTCGGGCGGGCGTGATACACATCGTGGTGCTCTCCGGTTACAACATCACTATCATCGCCGAGTTTATTAAAACTGTCTTCAGAAGCTCCGCTTTCTCTGTTGTCGGTATTATTCTCTTTGTTATCATGACGGGAGCCGAAGCCACAGTTGTACGTGCGGCACTGATGGTTCTCACCGTGATTTTCGCCAAAATGTTTCGCAGAAAATTCTCTGCTCCGCGGGCGCTTCTGGTCGCTGCATTTCTCATGCTTATTCAAAATCCAAAGATTCTAGTTTTCGATCCTTCGTTCCAGCTATCTTTTCTTGCGACATCTGCCCTCATTTTCGTCTCGCCTTTATTGGAAAGACATTTAAAGTGGTGTCCGGAGAAATGGGGACTGCGTTCAACTCTGGCCACTACTCTGGCAACACAAACCATAGTTCTCCCATATCTCATTTACAGTACGGGGAATTTTTCTCTCGTTTCACTGCCGGCGAATATGCTTATCCTGCTTATTATTCCAGCGACTATGCTTGTTGGCTTTATTGCCACACTTGTCGCTTATATATCTCCGATTATTGCTTTGCCATTCTCTTATGCCGCACACTTACTCTTGGTATGGATCCTTGGTGTTTCGCACTATCTGGGCAATCTTTCTTTTGCATCCGTTACTATTCCACCCATGTCTTGGTGGCTGGTTGTTCTGGTTTATCTCGCGATGATTATTTTTGTCTGGCGTTCGAGAAATTTTGTTCCACATTCTGCCAATTAAGATTTGCGAAAAAGGCTTCAATATACTTCTTTTTTTCTCCGGGAGTGTAGTCAGTAAAATAGGCATGCTCCCACATATCTAGTACCAGAATCGGGGAAAGTCCGGTTAAAATTCCCATATGATGCTCATCCACCCAAGCCTCCAGAAGTTGTTTTGATATCGGATCGTAATAGACAATAGCCCAACCCACTCCACGCGTGAGTGCCATGGTTTTGAATTTATCAAGATCAAATCCGGTTTTAGCGAACTCGCCTTCACTTAGAAATGGCTGTGGTCCGCCTTCGAAATGCGCGAAATAGACTTCATGATTCCTCATACCATTGAATTCAAACGGGAACCGGCGATTATACTCCTTCTCTTGCAATAACTCATTGACGTTCTTTACATACCCTGCGTAGAGACCAAGGTGCACTTCAATTGTCTTCTCGCTTATGCCGTTAAGCTTGGGGATGTTAAATTTCTTTTCTTCAAATGTTTTAGCCATAATGACATTATACTATAAGTATGGATTTCATAAGAAAATATCCTAGGGAAATAGTAGTTAGTGTGCTTATTCTCTCCAATATTTTCGTTTGGGTTGCGGTCTATCAGAGACAGCCGAGCAATATCCTCACCGTCTATTTTCTTGATGTTGGCCAGGGCGACGCTATTTTTATAGATTCGCCTCAGCACGGTAGAGTGCTCATTGATGGTGGGGCAAACAGAAAAGTTTTGAGTGAACTCGGGAAGATTTTACCCTTCGCCGATAAGCGCATAGATGTAATGATGGCTACTCACCCGGACAAGGATCATATTGGTGGTCTACCGGAAGTGGTCAGTCGATATGAAGTCGGGGTGTTTCTCGAACCTGGAGTGAAATCAGAGAATACTATCGATGATGAGTTAGAAAGGAGAATAGAAGAGAATAATATTTCCAAGCTACTGGCTAGGAGGGGAATGGTGGTAAATTTTGGTGATGGAGCTAAACTCCAGATACTTTTTCCTACTCAAAATGTTTCGAATTGGGAAACTAACAGAGCTTCCATAGTGGCCAAGCTAGTCTACAGGGATAAGTCGTTCTTATTGACAGGGGACTCACCTATAGCAATTGAAAATGTTTTGGTAAATCTTGATCCAAAAATCTTAGATTCAGATGTACTTAAAGCTGGTCACCACGGCTCACGCACTTCTACTTCACTTGAATATGCCGAAACAGTTTTGCCAGAATACGCCGTCATTTCTGCTGGTAAAGATAACTCCTACGGCCACCCTCATCAAGAGGTTCTCGATATTTTGAATAAAGTTGACGCCCAAATTGTCAGTACTATCGATAGTGGTACCATCAAGTTTGAAACGAATGGCAAGACTTTAAAAATCAAATAATTTTGATGCTAAATCTCGCAAATCTCAAAGAAGATGTCCTACTGGCGCCTTACACCACTTATAAAATAGGCGGAAAAGCTGATTACTTTTTCACGGCTTATAATAAAGACGATTTAGTAAAAGCGATTAATCAGTCGAAAGAAAAGGGTGCGTCTTTTTTCGTTTTGGGTAGTGGAGCGAACATTCTTGTCGGAGATGGTGGATTCAGAGGATTAGTGATACACAACAAGGCTCAAAATTTCAGATTTGATGGCAATCTATTGATAACAGAAAGCGGTTCTGTGATTTCTGATTTAATCGATTCATCTCTAGAAAAAGGCCTCTCCAGTTTGGAGCATTTTGCTGGGATACCTAGTACTGTGGGCGGAGCTATTCGTCAGAATCTCCACTTTTTGTCACCGGACAGGGCAAGCACCGTTTTTATTGAATCAATAGTTAAGTGGGGCTTAGTTCTAGAAGGTGTAATAGAAAAGAAAGTTGAGAAAGATTATTTCGAATTTGGATATGATGATAGCATTTTGCACCATAATAAAGACATATTTGTGTTGGAAATTTGTTTTGAGTTAGAGAATAAGAACCCCGAGCTCATTAAAGCTCAAATCTCAGCTAATCTCAATTGGAGAAATCAAAAACAGCCACAATTGAGAGAATTTCCCTCCTGTGGTTCGGTGTTTAAAAAAATAGAAGGAATCGGTGCTGGCCGTCTGATAGAAAACTGCGGATTAAAAGGAAAACAAATTGGTGGAGCAGTAATTTCTAAAAAGCACGCAAACTATATCGTGAACACGGGAAACGCGACCGCTAAAGATGTTTACGAGTTGGTTATGTTGATTCAAGAAGCAGTCTTAAAAGAAACTGGGTTTAGACTTGAACCCGAAATTGGATTTATTGGAGAATTTTAAATAATTCTGGCTTTCTTGAGGACATAAAGACATGATGACGTTGTGGACAACTAAGTTTCTGTATACGTTATAATATCACTATCGTGAATGATTAACGTATGGGCAAAATTGAAGAAAAAAGTAAAAAGAAAAGCGGTCGCGAGCACTTGCAGAAACTGATTCTTCAGACTGTAGCAGACATCGGGATGTTAAGCGTTGCATTACTAGCACCCAATGTAGCCAAAGCTATGTATAAGCTTGGTCTTGTTCCAAAAAAGAGACAAAATGAATATACAAGCTCATCTGCCAGTAAGTTGGTCAAGCGTGGATTACTCTTCTACGATGGTAAAAGATATTGTCTAACGCCTAAAGGGGGAGATATTTTCCGCCGCTGGCAGTTTGCTGATTTTAAATTGGAAAAACCTAAGAGATGGGACAGAAAGTGGAGAGTAATCGTTTTTGATATTCCAGAAAAGAAAAGGAAAATACGTGATCAGATTAGGACCCTGTTTAGAACAGCCGACTTTTATCTGTTACAAGATAGTGTTTGGGTTTATCCGTATGACTGTGAGGATATTCTAACTCTTCTCAAAACCGATCTGGGAGTAGGTAAATACATTTTGTATTTGATTGTAGATGAATTAGAAAATGATAAACATCTCCGAGAATTCTTCGATCTAGTCTAGTCGGACATCCCGCTGTCTGTGACTACTATACGTTAATAACTCACGGTCGTGAATTATTAACGTAAGTGAATTAATCCGACTCTATCAACCCAGAATCCAATGGATTTTTACTGGCTGTCTGGCTTGTCACGCCAAAGGCATGGAGACGATGTTGGAACTATTCTGATTAAGAAATTCTTTCTGCAATAGGTATTTTGGCAATATCTACCGTACCGTCAACTTTGTCATACGGTTTAATTCCGCTTCCGATTGATCCGGGTACTTCGTGGTAAATGATTTTATCAACCAGTTTTTTCTGAAGAAGATAATTATTGAGGTTTGGACCACTTGTTACTACGATATTTAAATTGGAATTTATTATGTCCTCGGGAGTATGTACTATTTCGTAACCGTTTTTAGGGTGAAAATTTTTATTTCTCGTTACAATAATTTTCTTTACGGGAAGATCTTCAAAGGATTTTGTCAACTCTTCGCCGTAGTTTTGTATAGCATCGTAGGTCTTTCTTCCCATGAGAATACAATCATATCCTTTCAGAACATTAAGAGAGTACGGCCAATAAGAATCAGGAATAAAATCTTCGCCACCATCCTTATCGGCAATATAACCATCTCTCGAAACCACATTATATAGTGTAACCATTTATTATCGAAAAAAATCCTCTTTTGTATCTTCTGGTTCACCGAGCAAATTGTAGTCTATGGTGATTTCTTCTCCAGCTTTAATATCATTCGAAGCATAATAGTTGTAGTCATCATCATGGTACGCATTTGGAGTTTTTGAGTGATTCAGATACCAGCCAATTTCCATACAACCAAAATCTTTTGGACAAATTAGAGTGTCTCCTCTGTCGAGACAGTACTGAATAAACATGTTCGGCACATCCTTTTTATTTCTAACAACCGATGCACGCGGGTCATCTTTCTCGCGAAACAATCTCAAGAAAATCCCTGCCTTAATATCATGAGTTGCAAACACACCAACGCCATACTGTGCTGGTTTGAGAACAAACGAAAACTCATTAGTTTCATTACTCATGTGATAATTATATCGTAAGAACTAGTCGTCTGGAATGAAGTCGGAGTCTTTTTAAGATGTTAAGATGTCTTCTAAAGATTTGTCCGCCATAAAGAGATCCATCTCTTTATCGAGTAAATTATGAAGTTTTTTTGATTTAAACCACTTGTCCCGATTAAACGAACCATGTCGTGCATACGCAGACATTAATGGAAATAAATCATTCATCGACCACATTACCCTAAGGTAACCTGTTAAATACAGCAACATATCAAGAAATTTTTCTTGATTGCTACTACCAGATAGTTTCTTCCCATCTACCTTGAACTTTTTAAGATACCCAGCCGCTTCTTTTGAAGAGAGTTTAAAATTAAAATTGTGAGCAAACTCGTTTCTAATATCATTCAATATGAAAAGAATTGATCTTAATTCAGTATCTTCGTTATCTAAACCTATAGCTTCAAAAAGCTTGATTTTTTCTGAGAAACTTTTTTTAGTGATGAAACTTGGTTTTGGAAAAGCTTTTTCGATTAGTTTGTTCATAAGTGATTCAACAAATAAATGAGACTTCAAAACTAGAAATAAATCCTTGTTGACGTTTGTTAGTTCTTTTTTGAAGAAAACATCTAATTTCTTATTATGTTTTTTTACAACCCTTCTAGCTGTGGTTTTGATATCCATAAATTATATTATGTGAAATATTATTGCCAGCCAGGAACTCAAATAGTAAATAAACTTCAAGGCTTAAATCACCCCGGCTTTTTTGAGGACGCTGTGGGCGCCGCGCTTGTTAATGGTTTTGATGGCTCTAGTTGAGAGAATGATAGTGATAGTCTTCTTGAGTTCCGGCACATAAATGCGTTTTTTCTGGAGATTGGGGTACTTGCGAACAGACCCGGTAGGGTTAAATTGGGTAGCACGAGTACGATTAGAATATCCGCCTCCCATCTTAGAACCTTTTTTATTTATGGGACAAGTCCTCATGTCGCTCAGCATGATATCATGAACTGAGCGCATGAGGCAAATTCGAAGCACTAAGCACCAAACTCGAAATAAATTAAAATGACCGAAATAAAAAATTCTAAACAATACGATTTGGAAGAAAGGTCTTATAAATTCGCGAAGGCCGTCAGAGTGTTTGTGAAAAAATTACCGAGAAATACTGCTAACTTCGAAGATGGTAAGCAATTGGTTAGATCAAGCGGATCAGTCGGAGCTAATTACATAGAAGCAAATGAATCCTTGAGTAAGAAAGACTTTCTTATGCGTATCAAGATTGCACGCAAGGAGGCGAAAGAGACGCAATACTGGCTCAATCTCGTAGATACGAGTGGAGATAAAGGATTGGAAAAAGAGTGTCTGGAGTTAGCAAGCGAGTGTAAAGAACTTATGCTGATTCTCGGGTCGATTCTTAGAAACTCAGAATCAAAAGTGCTATAATTGTTTGGTATTTTCTAATTTCGAGCTTGTTTCGGATTTGATGCTTCGAATTTAGGATTTTAAGCCATTATGCAAGTCGATTTTGTCTTCCAAATTGCCGTCCTGATTATGTCTGTGGTCATTCACGAAGTCTCTCATGGCTATGCTGCAAGCTATCTAGGTGACCAGACAGCAAGGTATCAAGGTCGCCTAACCCTGAACCCTCTCAAACATCTCGACTTCGTAGGATCATTTCTGGTACCCTCTCTGTCCTATTTTTTGGGCGGCTTTATTTTTGGCTGGGCAAAGCCGGTACCATATAACCCATACAACCTGCGACCGGGACGATGGTCAGAGGCAGCCGTAGCGGTTGCCGGGCCAACATCTAACATCCTTCTCGCCCTTATTTTTGGCATACTTTTGCGCATTAGTGTCTCTAGTGATCCTGCCTTCATTCAGATTACATCGCTCATCGTCTTTATTAATATTCTTCTGGCCATCTTTAATTTGATGCCCATTCCGCCCCTCGACGGCTCCAAGCTCCTCTTTGCTATTTTCCCAGACAAGCTCTTCCAAATCAGAGGATTCTTCGAAAAATATGGTCTCATGCTTGTTCTGTTTTTCATTTTCTTCCTCTGGCAATTTATTTTTCCGGTCATAGCCGTGCTCTTCCGCATCATAACCGGGGTTGCAATTTAAGCCTTGTTTTAGTACAGTATTGGTCTCCCTTTGGGAGCATTTTTGTAATGAGTACTATCAATCAGCTCATCAAACGCAAAAGGAAGAAAATTACTCGCAAAACCAAGGCGATTGCTTTAACGCGCGGCTTTAATAACAAAAAAAACCGACCGACTTTTTTTAATTCTCCCTTCAAGCGTGGTGTTGCTACTAAGGTTACGACCAAAACTCCCAGAAAACCGAACTCTGCCATTAGAAAAATCGCAAGAGTTCGCCTGACTAATGGTATGGAAGTAACCGCCTACATTCCCGGCATCGGGCATAATCTCCAAGAACACTCTGTGGTCATGATTCGAGGCGGACGCGTCAAAGACGTCGGTCTGCGTTACACTATTGTGCGTGGGGTACTTGACGCCACGGGTGTTGAGAACAGAAAACAGACACGCAGTCAGTACGGGGTCAAAAAACCTAAATAAATGCGAAGAAAACTCAAAGCCAAGCCTAAAATACAGCCGGACTTTACTTACGATTCCGAGAAGGTCACGAAGTTTATCAATTACTGCATGGAGCGTGGCAAAAAGACTACTGCCATGAAAATTGTCTACAAATCTTTCGAGGCGATAAAGGAGAAGACTAAGAACCCTAATCCTCTGGAAGTTTTCGAGTCGGCGCTTAAAAATACCGGCCCGACTATGGAAGTGCGCTCGAGACGTGTCGGCGGAGCCAATTACCAAATTCCTCGCGAAGTTCGCCCAGAACGCCGCCAGTTTCTATCAATGAAGTGGATTATCGATGCCGCTCGCGCTAAGAAAGGCAAACCCATGCACGAAAAACTGGCGGAAGAAATCATCGCCGCTTCCAATAATGAAGGCGACGCTGTCAGAAAGCGCGAGAATACTCATAAGATGGCGGAAGCTAACAAGGCCTTCGCCCATTTCGCGTGGTAATTTTGTATGGAAAGGGACTATCCACTAGAGAGAGTGCGCAATTTCGGCATCATTGCTCATATTGACGCTGGCAAGACCACCACTTCCGAAAGAGTGCTCTTTTATAGCGGTTCCCAACATGATATCGGTGAAGTCCATGAAGGAGATACCACCACCGACTGGATGGAACAAGAGCGCGAACGCGGCATTACCATTACAGCCGCCGCCGTCACTTGTTTCTGGGCACCAACCTATCTTTCCGATGACGACAGACAGAAAAAAGAACAGAAGTTTCGTTTCAATATCATCGATACTCCCGGCCACATTGACTTCACTGTGGAAGTGAAGCGTTCGCTTCGAGTACTCGACGGCGCGGTGGTTGTCTTCGACGGTGTGGCGGGTGTTGAGCCGCAATCCGAGACCAACTGGCGTTATGCCGAAGAGGCACAAGTGCCTCGTATTTGCTTCATCAACAAGCTTGATCGCACAGGTGCTTCTTTCGAGCGTTCATATAAGTCCATCCTCGACCGGCTTTCTAAAAAAGCGGTTCGCATGCAGATTCCGGTAGGGGAAGAAGGCAAGCACGAGGGCGTCATAGACCTTCTCAAGATGAAGGCATACTACTTTGAGGGCGATATGGGCAGTCTGGTGGTTGAAAAAGAAATTCCGGACAATCTCCGCGCCGATGCAGAAAGATATCGTGCTGAACTGGTGGAGAAAATCGTGGAAAATGATGAAGTTCTTATGAATATTTATCTCGAAGGTAAAGAGAAAGAGATTGGTCTAGATGCTCTAAAAGTCACACTTAGGAAGGCCGTGATTACCAATAAAATTTTCCCAGTTTTCGCCGGCTCGGCTCTGAAGAACAAAGGTGTTCAGCTTGTGCTTGACGCAGTAGTGGATTTTCTGCCATCTCCTCTCGACATTCCGGCTATCAAGGGCATTGACCCACGTACTGGGGAAGAAGTGGAACGCCACGCTTCCGACACGGAGCCCTTCTCGGCACTAGCCTTCAAACTCCAATCCGACCCGTTTGTTGGCCAGCTGACATTCTTCCGCGTCTACTCTGGTACTATTGAATCTGGCACTTATCTATACAACTCCACAACTCTCGAGAAGGAGCGACTTGGTCGCATTGTACGCCTGCAAGCAAACCAGAGAGAAGAGGTAAAGAAAGTATTCGCGGGAGAAATAGCCGCTGCCGTTGGTCTTAAGAATGCTAAGACCTCGCACACCTTCTCGGACGAAGCTAACCCCATCATTCTCGGAGAGATTTCATTCCCAGAGCCCGTTATTTCTTTACGTATTGAGCCAAAAACTAAAGCCGACCAAGAGAAAATGGGCATGGCCCTCAAGCGTCTCTCGGACGAAGACCCGACTTTCAAAATTAAATCAGACCAAGAAACGGGTGAGACGGTTATCATGGGTATGGGTGAACTCCATCTTGAAATTATCGTTGACCGCATGAAGCGTGAATTTGCTGTCGAGGCCAACGTCGGCAAACCGCAGGTGGCATACAAGGAGACTATTACTGGTGAAGCGGAAGTGGAGAACAAATATATCAAACAGACCGGAGGCAAAGGTCAGTACGGACACGTCAGGATTAAGATTAAACCCTTACCTAAATATGACCCGGAAGCGAAAGTGCCAAAGAACGCGCATCGTGAGTCGGGATTTGAGTTCATTGATGCTATCAAGGGTGGTATTATCCCGCAAGAATTTATTCCAGCTGTGGAGAAGGGTATCCGGGAAGCCATGGACAGAGGCATTGTCGCCGGTTATAAGATGACTGATATTTCCGCAGAACTTAACTACGGTTCTTACCACGATGTGGACTCCTCCGAAATTGCCTACAAGATTGCCGCCTCACAAGCCTTCCAAGAAGCGGCGAGGCGTGCCAAACCGGTGCTCCTCGAACCAATTATGAAAGTGGAAGTAGTGATGCCAGAGAAATTTATGGGCGACATTACCGGTAATCTCTCTGGCAAACGTGCACAAATTGAGGCCATGGAAGATAGAGGAGAGCTCAAGGTAGTACGGGCCAAAGTGCCCCTCTCCGAAATGTTCGGCTATGTCACTTCGCTTCGCTCTATGACCGAAGGTCGAGGTTCTTCGACTATGGAATTCGACCACTACGCCATCGTGCCTACAAACGTCGCCCAAACTATTATTGAAGCTAGGACAGGAGGGAAATAAGGGGGAAGAGGATTTCATTTAAATCTATGTTAGACTGCCGGGAGAGGGCGATGTTTCGACTGCAACCCACACTATGGAGGTCACCATGCGTAGATGCCCGCGTTGCGAGAAAGAACGTGAGGACTCGCAGTTCAATCGGACTCATCGTTGGTGTATCCTCTGTAGGCGTGAGTACAACCGGGCCTATGAATGTCACGACTGGAAGCGCCGCGCGATACGGACAAGGCTGGATAGGGGAATCGACCTCCCGCCTATCACGATGTGCTATCTCACCCCCACGGGAGGAGTGCTCTGCGGGTTCTGCAAGACCGAGTGCCACTACATAGGCACCAGTTCGACCCTAGAAGGCAGAGAAAGCCAGTTCTTCTGTGTCGAGTGCGCCGAGACGCTCTTCGTCCCTCACAACATCTACCCTCGGCTTCGCATCTGGGTTGATTTTCCCTCCGAGATTCAATCCAGTCCGTCGTGTTCATGAGCTGTACCACAATCGCCGTGAAGCATCAAAGGGAGTCCAGCGACTCCCTTTTTCATTGCTAATAGGTCATTGACTATTTCAGCCAGTTTGTATACCATAGCCCTTACGCGTTAACGTTTGTAGGCTCTTTGATATTTTCTTCATAGACCATATAAGCGGTTTAATGCATTAAAACATTAATATCTATCCAATAATAATTTACCAATACTATGGCAGCAGAATTTGACCGTTCCAAACCGCATATCAACGTAGGCACTATCGGTCACGTTGACCACGGTAAGACCACTCTCACCGCCGCTATTTTGAATGTGCTTAACCGCGCAGGCAAGAAGGCGACGGTTAAGAACGTCGACCAAATAGACAACTCTCCGGAAGAAAAGGCCCGAGGCATTACCATTGCCCTTTCCCATTCGGAATACGAAACCGACCTACGTCACTACGCGCATGTCGACGCTCCCGGCCACGCTGACTACATTAAAAATATGATTACGGGTGCCGCTCAAATGGACGGCGCTATCCTTGTGGTGGCGGCTACTGACGGCGTGATGCCTCAAACCCGCGAGCACATCTTACTTGCTAAGCAGGTTGGTGTGCCGAAGATTATAGTTTTCCTCAACAAGTGTGACATGGTTTCCGACAAAGAGCTCATCGCTCTGGTCGAAGAAGAGGTCCGTGATCTCTTGAAGAAATATGAGTATGACGGCGCCAACGCCCCTGTGATACAGGGTTCAGCTCTCAAGGCGCTTGAAGCTACAGGCATTGACGATGAGTGGTCAAAGAAAATCTTGGAGCTGACAGATGCTCTTGATACCTATTTCCCAATTCCGGTTCGAGAGACTGATAAGCCGTTTCTGATGCCTATTGAGGACATCTTCTCGATTGAAGGTCGTGGTACAGTGGTCACTGGCCGTATCGAAAGAGGCAAAGTGAAAGTGGGTGAAGAAGTCGAGATTGTCGGTATCAAAGACACTTCCAAAACTACAGTCACGGGCATTGAAATGTTCAACAAATCTCTCCAAGAAGGTATCGCCGGAGACAATGCCGGAGTTCTCTTACGAGGTGTTAAGAAGGAAGACCTGCACCGAGGCCAAGTTTTGGCTAAATCCGGTTCGGTTACTCCTCATACTAATTTTACCGCCGAGGTCTACATTCTTAAGAAGGAGGAAGGTGGTCGCCACACTCCATTCTTTACCGGCTATAAGCCGCAGTTCTATATCCGCACTACTGACGTAACCGGCGAGGTTACCTTGGCTGAAGGGGTAGAAATGGTTATGCCGGGCGATACCGCAACCTTTACGGTCAAGCTTGTCGCTCCGGTTGCTCTTGAAAATGAACAGCGCTTCGCTATCCGCGAAGGTGGCAAAACTGTTGGAGCTGGAGTTGTTACCAAGGTTATTGCGTAAATAAAGTGGCTAAGGCGTCTCTAAAACCAAAGAAGGCTCCCAAGCCTAAGGCTTCTAAAGTTCCCAAAGCGAAAGTTCCAAAAGCCGAGGAGGCAACTTCTCGTCTGCGTATTCGAGTGCGGGCTTATGAGTCTAAAATCTTGGATCTCTCTGTCAAACAGATTATAGATACGGCTCTTCGCTATGACGCTAAGGTGCAAGGCCCGATTCCTTTGCCGACGGAAATCAAGAAGTATACGGTTAATCGTGCCGCATTTATCTACAAAAACGCGCGAGAGCAATTCGAGATGCGAATTCACAAAAGGTTAATCGACATCCTGAATCCAACCCCAAAGATTATCGAATCATTAACCAACTTGAGTTTGCCAAGTGGGGTCAATATCGATGTGAAATTGATTTAACAGTAATGAAAAAGATTATCGCCAAGAAGGTTAATATGACCCAAATCTTCTCCGAAACGGGAGAAGTTTTTCCTGTGACTCTAGTCAAGGAACTGCAAGGCAAGGCCTTGTCGGATGACCTGCAAGGTCCGGATGACCTGCAAGGTCTTGCCTTGCAGGAGGGGGATATGGTTACTGTCTCCGGTACCTCCAAAGGTAAAGGTTTTCAAGGGGTGGTCAAGAGGCATGGATTTACAGGTGGTCCCCGCTCGCACGGGCAGAAACATTCCGAGCGCGAGCCAGGTTCAATCGGTGGCGGCGGTCGCGCAGGCGGGCGGGTCATCAAAGGTATGCGCATGGCCGGCCGGATGGGCGGTGAGCGAGTAACTGTCAAGAATCTCAAAATTATAAAAATTCTGCCGGAGACTCGGGAAATCTTCATTCAAGGTGCGTTACCTGGTCGAAGGGGTACACTTCTTGAAATTAAGAAGCTAGAAGCTAGCACCTAGAAGCTAACCATGAACGCGACAGTCTACAGTATGGATGGGAAAAAGTCGGGCATGGTTTCTTTGCCAGAGCATATCTTTGGTGTGCGCTGGAACGCTGACCTAGTCAAACAGGTGGCGGATTCACTCTTATCAACAAAGCGCAAAAACGTAGCTCACACTAAAGACAGAAGCGAGGTACGTGGCGGAGGCAGGAAACCGTGGAAACAAAAGGGCACCGGTCGCGCGCGTCATGGTTCGACACGCTCACCAATCTGGGTCGGTGGCGGCGTTACTGGTGGTCCGAGGAATGAAAAGAATTTTGAGCGCAAAGTCTCGAAGAAGATGAGAACTAAAGCTCTTTACACCATCCTCTCCCGCAAATGGCGGGACGGTGAAGTGCTTTTCGTTGATTCGATTAATCTTCCCGAGCTCAAGACGAGAGTGGCTGTGAAGGCGCTTCAGTCTCTCTCTAACATCAAGGGATTTGAAGGTATTTTTTCGAAGAGAAACAACGCAACAGTTATCGCTATGTCCAGTAAGAATAAGGAGACAGAACGAGCATTTGATAATCTCGGTAATATTGAAGTGGTCGAAGCAAGAAACTTGAACCCTCTCTTGCTACTTGAGTACAAATATTTAATAATCGAGAATCCCAAATTGATTTATGGCAAATCTTAATTTAAAGCCGAATAATGTCCTACTTCGCCCTCGTATTACCGAGAAGGCCGCTCTTGGAGCTGACAAACTCAATGTCTATGTCTTCGAAGTAACACCCGGCGCTACTAAAAAGTCTATTAGCGCCTCCGTCCGCGACGCTTATGGAGTAAAGCCTGAAAAGGTGCGTGTTGCCGCTATTCCTTCCAAACGAGTTTTCATCCGAGGCAAAAAGGGAGTTAAGAGTGGAGGTAAAAAAGCATACGTATATCTCAAGCCTGGCGATAAAATTGAATTGATATGAAAAAATACAGACCCACAACTGACTCGCGCCGCCACATGTCCGGCATAGATTTCCGCAAAATCCTGACTTCAAGTTCGCCCGAGAAGTCTTTGACGAGTGGTTTCAGACGTGGCAGTGGTCACAATAATCGCGGTCGCATTACCACTCGACATAAGGGCGGTGGTCATAAGCGTCTTTTCCGAGCGGTTGATTTTTCATACGATAAGTACGACGTTCCCTTTACCGTGAGAACTATTGAATATGATCCCAATCGCTCCGGCTTCATTGGACTTGCGGTTTATCGAGATGGCGAGAAAAGATATGTGCTTCTTCACTCGAGCGCCAGAGTTGGTGACACATACATAGTCTCAGAGAACGCTCCTCTTATCGCGGGTAATCGTCTACCCCTTGCAAATATCTCTGTTGGTACCTTTGTCTACAACGTGGAACTGAAGCATAAGGGTGGAGCCAAGATTGCCCGCTCTGGGGGCGATTATGTCGAAATACTGGCCAAGGAGGGTGGCTTTGTTGATTTGAAGATGCCTTCAAGCGAGGTGAGGAAAGTTCCAGCTAATGCCTGGGCGTCCATTGGCGAAGTTTCCAACAATGAAAATCGTCTGATAAACATTGGCAAGGCGGGACGCTCACGTTGGCTCGGTATCCGTCCGACCGTACGCGGCACAGCTCAAAATCCAGCCGACCATCCGCATGGAGGCGGCGAAGGCCGTTCCGGCAGAGGTCGTAGACGCGCCATTTCTATTTATGGCAAGCCAACCGGCAAGGGTCAGAAATCCCGCCGAGCCAAAAAATATTCAAACAAGTTTATTGTCAACCGCCGTAAAGTGGGAAAGAGGTAGATCTTTGACTCGTTACCTTACTTAGTCTAAGATATCGATATGCAACAAGAAAAAGTGGTAAAAAGTCCAAATCTTTCCGTACTTAAGAAACAGCACATCAATAAGTGGGTTGCTCTAAGTGCGGATTATAAAAAACTTATCGCTGTCGGTGATAGTCTCTCTGCTGTGCTCAAAAAAGCAAAACAACCAGATAAAGTTGTGATGAAAGTGCTGCCTGATTTAGGTTACGCTCCAGCTTCTCGCTAAAAGATAAAATGAAGTTTCAGTACTGGACTACTTCAGGCGTCTTGGATACAAGAGGAAGGATAGTAAAGCGGCCGATGTTAGAGCTAGAATTTGTAGGTAAAGGTGGTTCCAAAACTAACGCCATTGGATTGATTGATTCCGGTGCTGATACAACAATGCTTAATATTCAATACGCGGATTTTCTGGGAGTGAAACTAGATGAGAAAAACACAAGGAATATTTTAGGTGTTGGAAATGGGACAGTACTTGTCTACGTTTCAACTTTTCGATTCAAAATAAGACAAATGGAAGATAGGGAAATTGAAGTACCGGCGTGGTATGTTGACAGTAATAATGTAGATATTTTACTCGGGCAAGAAGCTTTCTTTGAAATGTTTAAGATTAAGTTCGAAAAAGATCACGATACTTTTGAAGTTACTCCTGTTAGAAAATAAAATATTCAAACAAGTTTATCGTCAATCGTCGAAAAGTAGGGAAGAGGTAGTTTTGCCACGGGTTCGTAAGATTAAAATCCTTTTATAAAACAGAGACCGCCCGAACAGGAGCGGTCCTGTTGGGCGGGGAATCTAATGAACTAGGTACTGTAGATGTAGAGGAGCCAGTTCCAGAAAGCTCGTACCCAACGGAAGGGCGAAAGCCAGACGTACCGTGGCTCGGGTGGTGAGTAGGACCACATCCCTTCTTCCCAAAGCAGGTCGGGGTAATCAGGATGTCGATGTGTCATTGTCGACCCTCCTCTCGTAGGTGTGACGTTCCATCTATAGATTATAGGCTTTGATATAGGTTGTCGAGGGCGCGTAAAGTTTCGCCTTGCGCACCACCTTCTTGTGTCACTTGGACACGCCGTGTCCAAGTTGGGATATTAGATATAAAACTTGCATTAAATTTTTATTTCTATAGAGTATCTCCCATAAGGTCAAAGATAGCAGGCATCCATAAGTCCTGCCGAGATCAGCCTCTTGGGCCTTATAGATTATTAGATTAGCTATTCTAAATGGCTATCACTCGTGCTAAAAAGGGAGAGATTGTCGAAAAGTTGAGAAAAGCGTTCAAAGATGCCAAGTCTTTGGTATTCGTTAATTTTCATGGCTTAAATGTGGCGAACGCCACTTTAATGCGTCGCGCTCTCAAGTCTGAAGGCGTCTCGTACACAGTTGCTAAGAAGACTTTGACTAAGCTCGCGCTTGAAGGAGAGAAATTCAAGGGCGTAGAGCCCGCGCTCGAGGGCGAATTAGCACTTGCATGGGGAGAGGACCTGGTTGCTCCGGCCCGCGGAATATACAACTTCTATAAAAAGTTTCCAGAGAGTCTTAAAATTATGGGTGGAGTATTCGAGGGTCGTTTTATGACGGCGATAGAAATGGAAGAGATTGCCCAGATTCCTACTCTCGATGTTCTCCGCGGTAAGCTTGTCAACATCATCAATTCCCCAATACAGCGTTGGGTCATTGCACTAGGTGAAATTGCTAAGGTTAAAAATTAAAAAATATTATGGAAGAAACAGTAACAAAAGAAGAAAAAATTGAAATTCCAGCCAAGGCCGTCGATGTGCCGGCCAAGTTCAAAAAGATTGTAGAAGAAATAGAGACGATGTCAGTTCTTGAACTCAATGAGCTTGTTAAGGTTTTTGAGAATAAGTTTGGTGTTTCGGCGACAGCAGTAGCCGTGCCCGCCTCCGCCATAGGCTCCGGCGAGGTGATAGAAGAGAAGTTGACGGCATCGGTTGAGCTTACTGATGGAGGTGCAAACAAAATTGCCATTATCAAGGTGGTCAAAGAGATTCTTGGTCTTGGTCTCAAGGAAGCTAAAGATTTAGTGGACGCCGCACCGTCAATGCTTAAAGCAGATATGAAAAAAGAAGAGGCAGGGGTGCTTAAAAAGCGAATTGAAGAAGCTGGTGGTAAAGTGACACTTAAGTAGTAAGATAGGGGGATGAAATCTGTTTCCCACATCTTTGGCGGAGAAGCCAAAGTCAAGATTATGCGCCTGTTTATCTTCAACCCAGCTCTTACATTCAGTCCCGCTGAAGTGGCTAGCCGTGCCAAAGAGAGACCTAGCACGGCTCGCAGGGAACTCCGTATTCTTACTAAAGCAGGTCTTGTTAAACGACGCGCCAAGGGCTTTATACTTGATATTTCCTATCCATATCTTGCGGCGATTGAGAATTTTCTGATAGATGCCGCCCCTATTACGGAGAAAGAGATAATTAAGAAAATTTCCCGTGCCGGCAATATCAAACTCATCTTAATTTCCGGCGTCTTTTTGCATGACCGTGATTCTCGTGTCGATATCCTCGTAGTGGGGGATCATCTAAAGCAAACCAAGCTATTATCGATAGTGTCCTCTATCGAAGCTCTGCTTGGCAAGGAATTGCGTTATGCCGCCTTCGAGACCACCGATTTCCAGTATCGTTTGAGTATTTATGACAAACTTATTAAGGATATTTTGGACTATCAACACGAAAAAATCCTGAATAAATTAGGAATTTAATATGTTGGGGCTATCCACAGCCTTTTAATTACATTGGTTTATGGGTGTATAATGGTGGCATACCCCTTTTAGAGTGGTAATAATTAGAAGCTAAGTGCATTTGCACAGATATCGAGTCTAAGAATATATGTTATTAAACACATGGGGAGAAGTTCTAACCCTTTCCTTCCAGAATCTTTGGGTAGGAGTGGTTAACTTCGTCCCGAACCTTGTTATTGCTATCATCATCCTTATTCTAGGATGGTTAGTTGGCGCGCTTTTTGGTCGGGCTATTTGGCAAGTGTTCAAGTCTCTGAAAGTTGACGACGCCCTTCGTCGAGCAGGATTCGATTCGTTCTTGCATCGCGGAGGCATTGATCTTGATTCCGGAGCATTCATCGGGGCTCTTGTGAAATGGTTTGTGATAGTAATGTTTCTGGTTGCGGCCCTAGATGTGCTAGGTCTTTCGCAAGTCAACTTCTTTCTTCAAGACGTAGTGCTTGGTTACTTGCCTCGCGTACTCGCTGCAGCCCTAGTCCTTCTAGTGGCCGGCGTTATCGGTGATGTCACCGGACGTGTTGTTGTCACAGCGGCGAGAACGGCGGGTCTAGATTCAGCGCATTTTGTTGGCGCTGTTGCCAAGTGGTCTGTCTGGATTTTCGCCATTCTCGTGGCGCTTTCTCAGCTTGGTATCGCCGCGGCATTCAGTCAAACTCTCTTCACCGGCGTTGTCATCGCGGTCTCGCTCGCTCTCGGCCTCTCCTTCGGTCTCGGCGGACAGGAAGCAGCTTCTCGCTTCATCGAAAAGCTTCGCGGAGAAATGAGTGGTAAAAATCACGGTTAACCTTATCTATTTTTAGCCCCGACGAAGCTATGCTTGTCGGGGCCCCGACTGAAACGTCGGGGCTAGATAATACCTACGTGGTTTTGTGATTTTGCAAAGCCCCCTCGCAAGAGGGGGTTTTGCCTATTTTACGGCCTAGTTTGAGCCTATTTTTATATAGACGTATCAAACTGCCGTTTAGTATTCAGCACCTTCGCAACACTTCAAGGGGAGTTTGGTAATTGATTCCCATGTGCAGACGCTCGTTATTATAATACGGCATGTATTGTCCAAGGGCTTCTCTGAAATCTTCCAGAGTGTG
>Ga0209210_1000060_pt1 | contig 150208 bp, 146 predicted proteins | sample RifGroA1_FD_183991 | JGI IMG/M metagenome (GOLD analysis project Ga0209210, IMG submission 183991) | Contaminated groundwater microbial communities from Rifle, Colorado, USA - Rifle Groundwater A1 (SPAdes) (version 2) | ecosystem: Environmental > Aquatic > Deep subsurface > Groundwater >... | reverse complement strand
AGCTGATATTAACTAATGAGGCCTTAACAAACTCTTTTCTTGCTTGAAGCGCAGCAACATAAAAGTTTGTAAAGAGAATAAAAATCGTAGAAATAAAAGCAATTCTTAAAAGGGGAGTGATTTGGCTGTATCCGAGTAAATTTGCCAGGAGTGGAGAGATTAAAAATCCCATCCCTGCTGTTAACAAACCTAGCACAAGATAAGCCTTAAAGGCTAAAGCAAGGTATGGGTTATTTTTTTCTTTGCCTGATACAAATCTTAAAATTCCCGAGTCGATCCCAAAATTGGCAACATTTATTGCCAAAATCCCCGTTGCAACAACGGTTGCAAATATTCCAAAATCCGAAGGCCCTAAAATTCGCGGCGCAAAAACAAAAAAGAGACCGGCTATAAAAATATTTACACCTGTTGTCAAAAAAACTATTATTGTGTCTTTACCGGTTTCGGTATAGAGGAGATTTTCTATATTCGCATGCAGAAAACCGCGGGTTCTCAGTCCTCGGATGAATGCAAAAAAAGCGAATACATACTTTCGAGGGATAAAATCATTAAAAAGTTGGAAGTTTTCTGTGCTCATGTAAACTTAAAGACAATATCAGCTGCCAGTTTCACTGGCCCTGATATACCGAGGGCTTTTAGCCCTCGGAAGTTTATGATACGTTTCATCCATCAGTCCTTTTAAGCAAAAGGGCATTGTTAACTTGCCTTATAATCTCATATTTGCCGCTTAAAATTTCTCTTTTTAAAACCTTAAGAGTTTTTGGGTAATCTAGAGAAGAATATTTGTTTGGTCCATCCGCAAGATCAAAAAGTAAATAGTCTGCAAAATTTTCTTCCATTATTAAATAAAATTCATCTCTTTGGGAAACATGAGGTCCAAAATTATTAGTTGCGGCAACCGAAGCGCCTTTAGGAATAAATTTCAAAACCTCACCATTATCCCTCATCCATTGCTTTTTTACATAAAAATCCGCTTTGAGTAAAGAATTGACTAGACCATGGAATAAATAATCCTGAGCAAGCGCAAAACAAATCAGGTACAGAGTTAAAAAAAGATAAAGTTTTTCTCTCGATTTAAAAATTCTTTCTAAGGTCCTGGCAGAAAAAATGGCTGCGATCGCCATAATAGATGCAAGCGGAAATGCATAGTGATTAAGATTTATCCAGCGATGTACGGTGACTGTGTCTACAAACCTAACGGCAAATTGCTGGACTGCAGATATCAAATATATAGGAGATAATATGGGTAAAAATCCAAAAGAGAAAAAAGATTCAAAGACTGTTCTGATTTTGGCGGCTGGAAATACAAGCAGATTTAAAAATAAAGCAGGTTTAGTAAATATGCTTTCCACCACATCAAATGGGGTTTTGCCTAAAACACCATAATCGGAATGGACATATTCACCTTGAACAACCGGTAAGAAAAAATAAATTGCAAAAAAGAATGTAGCAAGACTGATTGCAATCGTTACCAATCCTCTACCTTTATCTCCTTTAAAAAATGCAATTATTCCAATCGAGACGGCAAGCAATGCCATTTCTTCTTTTGTAATTAAAAGACCAAATAAAGAACTCCAGTAAATCCAGTTACTTCCAAAAACAAGTCCATAAATGGCAAATGCGTAAAATAACGGGTTAAAAACCGATTGGTGAAAACCATCAAAAACCGCAAATTGAAAACCCGTGAAAATTAACATCGAAAATGAAACTGCAAGTGCAAAGATTTTACTTTTATTAACTTTCAAAGAAATTAAATAGACAGGTAGACTAGCCAAAACAGCAACAAATGCGTGGGCAATAAAAAGAAGCTTTATACTTTGCGGAAACCAATATAATGGTACAAATAACAACAGGATAAATTGGAAATGATCCCCAAAAACATGAAGATTTGAAAAGCTGCTGACCGGTTCTTTAAATCTGCTTAGCTTCCACAACAACTGGTCAAAAAACCCTGTGTCCCAAGTAAAGGTCTGATAATGAAGGTGTTTTATGATTGAGATGTATGAATAAATGATCCAGAAAAACAAAATTAATAAAATTATTTCTTTGTGCTTTTTCAGAAAAACCATTTTTTAGAATTATCTAAAATAATCACTTCTATATTGCCGAAAATATCATTTTCAACTTCGTGAGCTTTAAGGCGCGCGTATTGTTTGTAAAAAGAATCCGTTTCTGGCACGAAATCATGAGCAACAAAAGCAACTACTGTTTCTGGATGTTCAAATGCAACTTTGGTCGGACCGTAAAGATGAACGAGGTTTGGATCAACATAGGATTTCACAGGTTCCCTGCCAAAAACTGCAAATAGATACCTGTATCCGCCATACCTCCAGCAGGTTGATAGCGAATCCAAAGAAAAATCTTTATTCCCTGTCTCGCGCATTGTATATTCAATGGCTTGACGCTTGTTGGTTAAACCCATACTGTTTTGAGCAGAAAAAAGTTTTTGCAAATTTAAAATTATGAAACCAGCAAGAACAATAAGCCAGATTTTCTTTGGAAGTTTTGCAACAAAAAAAGCAAGAGTTATTAAAAATACCCCAAAAAGACCTGCGATGTAATGTTCGAAAATGTCAGATTTAAAAACCGTTCCAAAAAGCTGAATTCCAAAAAAATAAAGAACTATTAACAGACTAATGACCTTAAATTGAAATGGTGCTTTAATCGATCGTGTAATAAAACCCAGGAGGACCAGACTGGCCACGAGCACAAAAATCGCCGGCACATTTTTTAGCTTGCCGAATGCATAGTCTGGGCAATAAGAATAGTTTTTGGCAATCTGATTATCGCTAAATGGATAAATCAACCTTGTAAAAACTCTAGGGAAATAGAGAGAATTATCTATAAACCCCTGAGGATTATTTGCAGGATGTGCCCTGCCTTGACTCAAATATTTTACGAGAGGTTTTGTATTTGCAAAATTATGAGTTAAATCAAAAACAATTAAGGGCGCAAATGAGAGAATTATAATAAGGACAGCAATGATAGTACTTTTTCTGATAGGAATTTTGTAAAAAAACCAGACAACTGATGCCAAAAGTACGAATATCAAATTTGACGGGTCTGTATGAATTGCCAGTGCTAAGACTACCGCCAGTAAATACGTAAACTTTTGATTGCCTTTGACAATTTTATAAAGACAGTAGATTACTGCAAGTGAAACCAGAGGCCCCCAATACAATGCCCAAAAGTGGCGATCATAAACATTGGCAAGATAAGAAAAAGTCCAAAAAGAGGCAGCCAGAAAACCAACTTTCTTTCCGAAAAACTCTTTCCCGACCAAAAACATCATCAACGTCGTTACGGTTGCAATTACGGCGCCTGCATATCCCCAAATAACTGGATTTAACTTTCCTAAAAAAAGCAACAGGGTAAGAAACCAATAAAAATATGGAGCCAAGTGAAAGCCGAATGGAGCAACACCACCCAGAAGAGAAATGTCGCCGAAAAGTAACAATTTCCGTCCAATAAATGCTGGAATTTCCTCATCATAAGAAAAGTAAAATAAATCCTCTATTTTGTAGATTCTGAGAAGAAAAGTTAACAAAAGGAGTAAAATTATTAACCAGTACTTGTTAATTTGACTTACCACTTTATCCATTTATCAGAATTGTCAACAATTAAGACTTCAATTCTGCCAAATTTTTCTTTCTGATAAGTTTTGGCTAAATATTGTTGATACTGATTATTAAATTTTTGGTCATTTAAGTTTTCGTGATTTACGATAACTACAACTTTATCAGGTTGCTGAGCAGAACTTTTGGGATATAGCCAATCAGCAAAAGCAGGATCAGTGTAGCTTTTAACAGGTTCGTGGCCAACTGCATAAAAGAGATACCGGTACCCTCCCCATGAAAAATTCTTTCCAATTGAGTCAAGCGAAAAATCTTCGTTATTAAGTTTACTTGCCGCGAATCTTACTGCATTTAATTTGTCTTGCAAATTGTAAGAATTTGGAGAAGTTATAATTGTTTTCCAGGAAAAAACCAAGTAGATAATAACAATCAAAACGAATGGATAGCTTAGAATCTTAAAACGTTTAACTAAATTTAAGATAATCACTGAAAAACCGATAGCGTAAGCAGGGAAAAGGATTTGCAAAATCCACTCATATGTCCAGCTACCAAAAAAGAAATTGTGCAAACTTATACCCAAAATTGAGATTAATATATGCAAACTTATAATAAATGCTGCCGGATTCTTTTTAGAGACTCTAAAGGAAGAGATCAAAAAAATCAAAAGGATGGCAGCCGCAACAAACAACATATATCCAGGAATTGCTGAGTATTTAGCATTGATAAAAACATCTGAAGGGTGTATTTGATAGGCGACGTCTTTATCTCCAAAAACCCAAAAGAATCTTACGGCGTTTCGTGGAAGCAAAAGCAGTGTGTCCCAAAGAATGTGAGGATCAAAGTTGATACCAGAGCCGGATTGGCCAGAGAAAAATCTTAGAATCGCTTTGCTATTTAAAAAATCATGTCTTAAATCAAATATTAAAAGTGGGATGTGGGAAACTATGAATAAAAAAATCGCCAGTGCTACGCTAAAGTTTTTTAGGGGAATTTTAAAAAAAAGAATTACGATGATCGATGTTAGCAGTATCGAAAAATTACTAGGATCACTTTGAACTCCAACAATTAATGCAAGTGTTAAGGGTATAAACCATTTAAGATTTTTTGTTCTTACAATTTGGAACAGTGAAAAGTAAGAAATGATGGAAACTAGTGGAGAGAAAGTTAACGGCCACCAAGTACGATTGTAAATTACAGTCAGATATGAAAACGTATAAAAAAGCGCAGCGAGAACTGCTACTTTCGAATTGAACATTGCCCTGGTTATGATAAAAAGGATTGGAATTGAGATCACACTAATGATTGCAGCAACTCTGCCCAAACCTATTGGGTTTAAATCTGAAAGATAGTAAAAGATTGCGGAAATATAAAAATAGCCTGGTGCTAAGTAAAATCCTCCAGGTAGCGCGCCTCCGATTAAAGTCGGATGTTTATCTATTAGAATTTTCTTCACAATAAAAGCATCTCTCTCCTCATCAATCATCCAGTATTGACGATAAGATAATTCGTGGAATCGAATAAGAGCAGCGATAATTGTGACAATTATGAGAAAGATTAAAAGCTTTCTCTTATGATTGAAGGTTATTGTTTTTGGCATATATTCACTACGTTCATTTTTTACAAATAAATAAAGTGGTCGAGCCGGGAAATAGCCTACAAGGTCTGGAGAATTTAACTTTAAAACAAATTTCCCTAAGAAATTTCTTTAATTCTTTATAGTGCCAATAATTGATTTTATCTTGGGGATACAAAATAAAATCCCACAATCTTGACAATCGGCTTCTTAAAAATTCACTTTTGTCTATCTCTTTAATTACCAACACTCCCCCCTTTTTAAGTTCTTTGGCGATTTTTGCAAGAAGGGTTTTTTGGTCCTTCAAATTTAAATGATGAAGAACATCCGAAACAACAACACCCGATGAACCTTTGAAAGAAGCTTTCCTAATGTCGGCATTTTCAAAAGAAAGATTTTTTGTTTTTTCTTTAGATAACCTCTCCCTATTCGAGTCGATTCCAATCACTATTCTTGTTTTGTTATTGGCAAGATATTTAGAAATAACACCCTCGCCGCAACCAAGATCAAAAATTTTGCCTTCTTCTGGCAAGTTTTTGTCTATTTCTTCAAGAGGCAGAATTGCTTTTCTTGAAAGGTCATAAAAAATCATTTATCTAATCTTACGGATAATTTTTGCAGGCACTCCTCCGACTAAAGTCCTTGCAGGAACATCTTTTGTGACAACACTGCCTGCTGCCACAAACGACTCTTTACCGACAATTACTCCAGGTAAAATGATAGAACCTGTTCCGGTAATGGATCCGTTCTTAAAAACAACAGGTTTGGAAAATTTAGGAAAATATTTTTGCAAGGGATGATCTCTATAGCCTACATTTTGATGAGTTAAAATCGTAACTCTCTGGGCAATTGTAACTTGATCCTCCAAATGTACGTGATCATATAGGTCAATTAGTGTCTCGTCACCAATAAAACATTCATTACCGATTTTTAAAACGCCAGGACCCCCATAATGCCAATTGATAAATTTAACGCCCATCAAAATAGAGTCCCTGCCAACTTTCGCACCCAAAAGGATTAAGAAATATTTTCTAAAAGGAGGGAAAATTGACAAGCCGTAAAACGTTTGGATGATAACAAATAAAAAAAACTTTATTAAAGTTTTTGGGCCGATTTCTTCAAAAGCTTTCATTTTTCACAGCGATGAATTTTACCAATCTGAGAATAAAGAATAATTGAAGTGTAAGGGTCAAAACAATAATTATCAAGAGAATATCATCTTTAAATAATTCCGGCTTGTACTGACTTGCTTGCTTAATAAACATATCGACACTTGATGTCGAATAATAAGAGGACGATACAAGAAATAAGCTTACATCATTGAATACTATCATTGATGCTACTAAAACAAGATATCCCCACTTTGCATAATTCTTAAAAAGAAATTCAAACACGGCAATTAAACCTATTAAGATAATAGAAATGTGCGCAACTACAAGTGAAAAAAGATATCTTCCTTGTAGCCCGAAAGAAAAGCCATTATCTAGTTTAAAATAGTAATCCCAGACTATAAGGATTACATAATAAATGAAAGATGAAAAAATAAGAAAGTACAAAGCCTTATCAAGTTCAGTTATTTTTCTTTTTGTAAATGTCATAACAACTCTTAATACAATGCCCAAAATAGCTATTAAAACAATTCTATTTAATATCTGATATACAATCGGGGACAAGGTGAAAGACAACCAACGGTAGACCCCCCAATACCAAGGTAAAGTTTGAGCATATGTTTGATTTAGACTAATCTTGATGTGTTCGATAAAACTCTTATTAAACAAAAGTCCCAAATCCGGACGCCCGATTTCCGGAACAGATAAATTTCTTAAGTAAGAAAGCTGGGGTATTAAAAAGGTTAGTAATGTTCCCGCAAGCAGAAGCAAAATTGCAGGCAAAATATATTTTTGAAGTTGAGTTCTGTTTTTAAAAATCTGATAAAAAATTACCGTCAAAATAATCGGCAGGGAAATTAAAAATTGCTGACGGGTTAAAACGCCAAACAAAATAACCAAAATAACTTTTAAGATTGTTTCTTTGCTAACTCCGTGCAATAAAATTTTTAAACTAAGATAAACAACCAGCGCAAAAAGGAGGTTAGTTAAAGGATCCGGCAAAACACCAGTTGATGCAAAAATCAACATTGGTTTGAAAGCAACAAGCGTCGGAAGAACAATCTGTAAAATTTTATTTTTATAAATTAGCAATGCTATTTTATATGCAACGAATACTGTCGCAAGAAATAAAATTGCGGACATAACCCTTACCGCATAAACTCGTGTGAATAAATCCCCCCAGCCAAAAACCTTATAAAAAATTGAGCCTGAAAAATAATAGAGGGGCGGATTATGGGTAGCTTCTTTTTTAACTAAATTTGTCCTTGAAGATTCACTAAGCGATTCAATATAGTCTTCGTAAGGACCTATGTTGTTTTCTGAATAATTAATATTAAATTCCGGATGATAGGTGTAGCGGTTATTTCCAAAACCATCCCTTTCGGTCCCAAAGATTTTTTCAGAAATTGAGATTTCTTCTGACGTATCATGTCCCTTTGCTGGAACATAGCCTAATTCCGCCAAGTCTTGTACTTGCGCGAAATGAGCCTGCTCATCAGGGTATTGCCAAATGGGAATAAGAAGGATCCAAACAAGTGCATTAAAAAAAGCCGCAATCAGAAGTAGTGTTAATAGTTTAGGCACGGGAGTATTATATAGCTTGAATGAATTTTAAAACCAGATTTTTGAGAAATCTTTTGATCTTATTCTCTTTAACAGTGGTTGTTTCCCTCGCATATAGTTTTTCGCTTTTTAACTTTTTTACTCAAGACGATTTCATCTTGATTGATTACTTTTCTGGGAATAATCTTTTTGCGGATTTTAAAAATGTTTTTGGATACCCCTCTGTTTCACATTGGCGCCCTATCCATAATTTGTACTTTTTAATTTCGGGAAATTTGTTTGGCAGATTTTATCCGGGGTATCACGTTTTTACACTAATAATTCACATCGCTTCAGCTTTTATGATTTCTAAAGTCTTGAAGCTTTTGACAAAAAATGCTAACGCTTCACTTCTCGGAACAATCGTCTATGCTTTACACCCCTCTCATTTCGTTTCGATCTTTTGGGTATCAGGTTCTGCAACTACAATCGGATTTTTATTTTTAATTTCATCCTTTTACCTTTATTTGAAAGATAAAAAAAATTGGGCTTTAGTGCTTTTCGTGCTTTCATTTCTTGCATCAGAAGCAATGGTAGTGGGAGCTGCAATTTTTACAAGTTATGAGTTTCTTGTCAAAAGAAAAATTGCAGATAAGTTGTTTTTGTTAAAAGTAATCACAATTTCTTTGGGGTTTTTGCTTCTAAAATTTCTGTTTTTGACTTCAGACACAACTTTTAAAACGTATCCGTTTGAAGTCTCTAAAGGAACAATTGCTGCACTTTTCTACTACATTCTAAGAACCTTAGGTTTTGCCGAAACATCGCAGGATTTTTTTACATCAATAATTTTAATTTTATGGCTTGCTGCAATAGCATTTACGGCACTCAAGATTTTTAGAAGTGACTATCAAAAATTAATATTATTTTTCATAATCTCAGCTTTAATTGGTTTATTCCCATTTGTCTTGATACCGAGCCATCTTTCGCCGCACTATTTGAACATTTCAATCTGGGCTTTTGCTTCTACAATCTCCTTTGGCTTTTTGTATCTAAAACCATCTTTAAGGTTAATTTTTGTCCTTACATTTGTTTTTGCGTCTATATTAAACATCCAGCTTACATATCAAAATAACTGGGTAATTAAAAGGAGTAAGATTGCAAAACTTTATATTGAAAAAATTGAAACTGAGAATCCACCGACCGGAACTTTGTTAACATTTGATGATTCCCCTATCTCAAGTTCATCTGAAGCATATATCGCCCTTGGAACAGGAAAGGCTTTAGATTTTTGGTTTGGAGATAAAAATTATAAGGCTTGCTTTACGATATTTGAGAATTGCCCAACCAACAACTAAAATGTATCCATGTCAAAGATCGATCTTTCCATAATCATCCCCTGCTATAACGAGGGGCCAACTTTTAAAGACAGTGTCGAAAAAATAGTTGTGGTTTTGAAAACGCAAAAAAAGAAATGGGAAATAATTTTTGTCGAGGACAATAGCATTGATGATACCAAAAAAACTGTCGAAAAACTTACACAGAAATATAAAAACATCCGCGCAATCTTTCATAAAAAAAATGAGGGCCGAGGAAAATCTGTTAGTGATGGAATTAAAACAGCTAAGGGTAATATATGCGGTTATCTTGATATTGATCTTGAAGTTTCGGAAAAATACATCCCGCTTTTTGTAAAAGAAATAGAGCGGGGTTTTGATCTTGCAGTTGGAAAAAGATTTTATGAAGGCGGAGGATTAAATTCAATATTAAGGTTTCTGGCATCTAAAATCTACGCTATTGCCGTAAAGTACATAGTTGATATCCCTGTCGAAGATACTGAAGCCGGATACAAATTTTTCAGAAAAACAAAATTACTGCCGATTCTTTCCAAAGTAAAAAGCAAGCACTGGTTTTGGGACACGGAAATTTGCGTCCAGGCATACTGGAATAGGCTTTCAATAACTCAGATTCCTGTGCTATTCAAAAGAAGACATGACAAAAAATCCACAGTAAGACTTATCCCCGACACAATCGACTACATCAAAAACTTAATAAGATTAAAATCCCAAATGTATGCCAAAAAGTAATTACAGTTTTACCATCCCTTTGCACAAAACTTTTTGGGGCCGGGAAGAAGAAAGGGCGGCGATTGCAGCTTTAAGAAGCGGCACAGGCGTTGGTGATCTTGCCTTCAGCGAAGCTCTAGCTAAAGAAATTTCAAACAAACTTGATATTCCCTACGTTTTGCCAACCGGTTCGGGAACTGCCGCTTTAGAGCTTGCGTGTGCATTGCTTTTAAAACGAGGGCATGAAGTAATTCTACCGAGCTTTACATTTACCTCATGTGCCAACGCAATTCTTTTGGCAGGAGCAAAACCCATTTTTGCCGATATCGATATTAATACTTACAATCTGGACCCGGTTGAAATTGAAAAGAAAATTACCAAAAAAACCAAAGCAATAATGGTAGTGCACTACGCAGGAATGGCATGTGATATGGACAAAATAATGCAAATCGCAAATGAAAATAATTTATATGTTATTGAAGATGCTGCTCATGCATTGGGTGCTTCCTACGGCGGAAAAAGCTTAGGCACGATTGGCGATATCGGCTGTTTCTCCTTTCATGGAACAAAAAATGCGGCAAGCGGCGAAGGAGGAGCTTTTGTCACAAATGAAAAGGAAATTTTCAAAAACGCCGAAATTATAAGAGAAAAAGGCACTAACCGCTCATCCTTTATGAGAGGCGAGCGTAAAAAATATTCGTGGGTAAAGGTGGGAAGAAGCTTAATACTTTCAGATATTTTGTCGGCGATTGCCCTTGAACAAATCAAGAAGCTTGATAAGATAACATCGCTCCGGCAAAAAAATGCCCAGTTTTTTCTGAAAAAACTGAAAAGGATTTCATCGAAAATCATTTTGCCGGTGGTTTCTGCGGGGACGGAACCGAATTGGCACATTTTTGCAATCAGAGCTCCGAGACTGCTTAGAGATAAAATAATTAAAGCCTTAAGAAACTTTGGAATCGAAGCCTCTTTTCACTATCTGCCCCTCCATCAATCTCAAATGGGGAAAAAGTTGGGCTACAAAGCCAAAGATTTGCCGGTTTCAGAAGAAGTTGCTTCCACCTTAATAAGATTGCCTATGCATCCTAAGCTCAAAAAATCGGAGATGGATTATATTGTGGCGGCACTAGAAAAAGTCATCTAATTTGCAGATCTGGGGTTTTTGAATTCATCTTGATATTTATAGATTTTGATGTAGCGGCGCTCTGTCTGCTTTGAGTACGCCCCAATTAACTCTAAAGGCCAGCCTTGGGGCGGATCCGGTTCTCTATTTAATATAACATAAACGTTATCTTTTCTCGGCAAAAAAAGCATTGATGTTCTGTCGTTAAGCTTTTCAGATTCAATGATCGTTGTTTTTCCAATATCATAAAGATGAGCTAGAGCCCAGCCGAAGCCTCCATCAGCTTCAACGTAGACTAAAATTTCTTTACCGCTGGAGATCTGTTTTAGGCGAGAGGATACCCCATCTAACCCTACCCCTGATGTCCAATCCTCAAAAAATTGCTGTTTATCCTCGAGTGCTATTGGAGCATTATCAGGACTTGTAACAATTTGCGCATTAATTTTTAAGGGCATAAAAAAAAGTAAGGCCATTAGTAAAACAGTGATTATTCCCCCGAAGCGATCCGAAATTTTAAAAAATAAAAAACCTGCGCCCAACGCAATCGGGGCGGAAATCAGGAATAAATGCCTTGGCAAAAAATTAGTTCCTATTAAGCTTTCCAAAAATATCACTGCGCCAAGCCAGAAAAAAATCCACAATACTTTTAGTTCTCTGGTAAAAACGGCATATACGAAAGCAACAAATACAGCAAAAATGAGGGGTAGCGTCACATAAACTTTAGACCACCACCAAACAAGCCAAAGATTTTGCCTAAAATTTGTAACCAGCTGATCAAATTTTAAAGGCGCTCGATAATCAGAAAATCCCTTCCAAACAGCAAAAGCTAGAAAGAAAGATAGCAAAAATATCAAAATAAATATTAATATTAAAATGCTTAAATATAATAATAATTTCTTAGTATTACGTTTTTTATCATTTATCCAAAAAAAAAATAGTAACAATAGGCAATAGGCAAAACGCTGAAAGATACTAGGGCAATTGGTTTTGACAAGAATGATAATGAAAATAAAATAGCCACGGACAAAATCTTTGATATTGATTTTCTAATTTCTACTTTTCTATCTGCATTGAAATTTTCAAGATAATAATAAATGCCTGCTAAAAAGAACATATTGGTTATAGGTTCCAACAGTACTATTCTGCTATGGAAAAAATTTAAAGGAATTGTTAGATACACTAGCGCACAAAAAACTGCATATTGGGGGCTTAATATCCTTTTTCCTATTAAAAAGATTAAAAAAGCCGAAATGAGGTCAGCAACCACCATAACTAGTCTCCCTAGCAAAAGACCGTTAAAAAGTGATGCAAAAATTAATTGGAAAATTCCAAGAATCCACGGAACAACAGGAAAAACTAAGTATTTAAGAGATAAAAAAAGGCTCTCTTTATTATTTGCTGCAATCTCTCCTAGCTTAAGATAAGTCTGCTCATCAATAAAGATCGGGATTTTTGTTAAATTTACAAACCTTAAAACGGTTAATAAAATAATGCTAACTACAGCGACAATTCTCATTCGTTTTACATGAACAAGAAATATTTTAGAATATTTTAATGCCCGTTGTTAATAGAGTTGAAATAACCGAATATAATTTCTATAGTAAAGCCATAAATCATGTATCATGGTTAGAATAATTCGTATGTTAAAAACAGTAATGTAATTATGAAAACGATACTTATCACAGGCGGGGCGGGTTTCATCGGGAGTCATTTGTGTACAAAATTAGTAGATCAGGGTGACACCGTAATCTGTCTTGATAATTTACTAACCGGCTCTCAAAAAAACATCGCCCACCTTCTGGCCGATAAAAACTTTTTCTTTATTAATCAGGACGCCTGCAAACCTTTTGCATCCCGCAAATTTGCCAAAATCGACCAAATTTATCACCTAGCATCTCCTGCTGACCCAAATACCAAATCGCCTGTTTCATACATGACTCACCCCTTTGAGACTATGCGCGTCAACACAGAAGGCACATGGAACATGTGTGAACTGGCCATAAAACACAAAACTAAGCTTTTATTTGCCTCAACCTCCGAGATCTATGGTGATCCGCAGATTTCTCCACAGCACGAGGATTACCGCGGCAATGTTTCAACAATTGGTCCGCGGGCAGTTTACGATGAATCAAAAAGATTTGGGGAAACGATTGTTTCGGCATATGTTAGAAACAAAGGCTTAGACGGCCGAATTACTAGAATTTTCAACACCTATGGACCAAAGATGAACCCAAATGAAGGGAGAGCTGTCGTTAATTTCATCAAACAGGCAATCAAAAATGAACCATTGACAATTTATGGTGATGGCTCTCAAACAAGATCTTTTTGCTATATTGACGATGAAGTAGAGGGTTTAGTTTTGGCAATGGAAAGAGGCAAAGCTGGCGAGGTATTTAATATCGGCAACGTTGAAGAAATGGCGATTTTAAAGTTTGCAAAGCTTATTAAAAAACTCGCAGAGAGTAAAAGTAAAATCGTTTTCTCTCAAAGTTTGCCAGAAGATGATCCCCGTCAAAGAAAACCGGATATCGCAAAAGCAAAAAAACTTTTAGGCTGGGAACCTGAGGTAAAACTTGAAGATGGCCTTCTTAAAACAATCCAATATTTTCAGTCAATCCTGTGAATAAAATTCACGTAACAAGTTGGTGATATAAAAAGTACTTGGGCCAATATAGAAAAGGCAAGAAACTTCTTTCATGAAAATCGTAAATTGGTATATTTGAAGATTATAAAAAATATACAATCCGGCTAGATGCTAACTCTTAGATTTTTCTTGCGAGTTATTGAAATCCAAGACGAATCTGGAAATCGGATTTTTCCTATACCCCTCCAGAATTTGGGCATTGGGAATTATACAGTGTCCACCTATTGGTCCATTTAGATATTTTAGAATTGGTCTTATAACATTCGGCTTTGTTGATTGGTAACCTGTGTTATACACCTCATTAAACTTTGTGTAAACATTATCAAAGTCTAATGTATTACTTTTACATAAATTCCATACGAACTTCGAAAAAATAATATTCCATGCATAGTAAGTTGTATCCAATAGTTTTCCCAGCTCGGTTTCAAGAGGGTTGTTGAATATGATTATTTTTATTCCGACAGATTTAAAATGGGCTACAGCCAAATTTGCAGATTTATTATTTACCGGTCCTATGAATTTAGGAAATTTTAGAATGTCTCTTTTGAGATTTGGATGAGTACCCATCACGGGAGAGTGTACAACCGGTGATTTTGTGTTTTTGGCTATTTTAGATGTGGTTCCGGGCTTGACGGTTGAATGAACTATAACCAAGGAAGGCCTGTTTTTTTTAATTTGTTGCACCACAGACTTTAAAAAATTTTTGTTATATGGAATACATACATGCAGGACCTCAAGCCTCGTTTTTTTTATTTCATCAAATTTTATGTCTTTTTTTAGTACATGGTATTTTTCCTCAAGAATGCTTAAGATTGCATTTCCGACTTCTCCTATTCCCAAAACACCAATCATGGATTTTTTCATGAGGATATTATATTATCACGGATAGCCTCAAAATTCTGCACTCTTTCGAATCTGATGAAAAAACGACATATTGCTATTGCGGATTTAAAAATTAGCAAAAAAGCTAAAAATTACGTTCTTTCGGTTCTGAATAATAACAGACTTTCGTACGGAAAATTTACCGGGAAGTTTGAGAAAGAATTTGCAAAAACCCACAATCGTGACTTTGCGATGGTCTGCAATAGTGGAACTAGCGGACTTCAAGTTGCCCTTCATGCATTAAAAGAAGTTTATGGCTGGGAAGACAACGATGAAGTTTTAGTTCCGGCTGTGACTTTTATTGCTTCATCAAACGTAATAATTCACAACAATTTAAAGCCGGTGTTTGTAGACGTCGAGAAAGATTACTACTGCGTTGATCCAAAAAAGATCGAAGAAAAAATCACATCAAGAACTCGTGCAATCATGCCCGTTCACTTATTTGGACAAAGCAGTGAGATGAAATTGATACTTAAAATTGCAAAAAAACACAATTTAAAAATCATAGAGGATTCATGTGAAACAATGTTCGTTAAGTATATGGGCAAACCCGTCGGTTCTCTGGGGGACATATCTGTTTATTCGACATATGTTGCCCACATCATGGTAACCGGAGTAGGTGGAATTGTAACAACCAACGATGAGCTTTTGGCAACCACAATTAAAAGCCTGATGTTTCATGGAAGAGATAACATCTACCTAAAAATTGAAGATGACGACACAAAAAACAAAGTGCGCCTGAACTCACTCATAGAGAGAAGATTCCAATTTAATCATGTCGGCTATTCGTATAGGCTTACCGAAATGGAAACAGCCTTAGGACTCGCCGAACTTGAAAAAAAGGACCAGATTATAAAAAGAAGAATATATGTTGGCAAAAAGTTAACGGAAGCACTTTCAAAGTATGATCGATTTCTTCAGTTACCAAAAGTGCGGAAGAATTCTGAGCACATATATATGTTGTATCCAATAGTGTTGATTGACGATAGAATAGAAAAAGAAGATTTGCTTCTATTTTTGGAAGAGAACGAAGTTGAAACCCGACTTTTTATGCCGCTTCTTTCTCAACCTATTTACAAAAAAATATTTGGAGAAATCGAAGATAATTACCCTATTGCTAAGAAACTGACAGAAAGAGGTTTTATAATAGGAAGTCATCCGTATCTTTCAGATCAAGATATAAAATATGTTCAAAATCTGTTTTACACATTCTTCAAGAATAAAAAATTAATTAAATGATAAATTTCTATAAAGGTAAAAAAGTATTGGTTACAGGAGGCATGGGATTTATCGGTTCATTCGTCTGCGAACTTCTATTAAATAAAGGGGCAAATGTACTGGTCACATTCAGAAAAAGCAATTTCGATAATATTGTGCACATTAAAAAAGACCTAAAACTTATAAAAACCAACCTCTTAGATTACAAGGATGCAAAAAAAGCAACAAAAAATATTGATGCTGTTTTAAATCTTGCCTCGAAAGTTGCAGGAATTCAGTACAACATTGATCATCCGGTTGAAATGTTTGGTGATAACGTAATAATTGCCAAAAATATGATTGAGGCTTCTTACAGAAATAATGTTGATAGGTTCTTGATCGTGAGTTCAGCTTGTGTTTATCCGAGGTTTGCAAGCGTGCCAACTGAAGAAACAGAGGGTTTTATCGATGATCCGGAGCCAACTAATCTTGGTTACGGTTGGGCAAAAAGGGTAGCTGAACTTATGGGAAGATTTTATTTTCAGGAATACGGAATGAAAGTAGCAATTGCCAGGCCATACAATGCTTACGGTCCAAGGGATAATTTTGACCCTTCGGTTTCCCATGTGATTCCCGGTATTATAAAACGAGTTTTTGACGGCGAAAATCCGCTTGTGGTCTGGGGCAGCGGTAAACAAACACGGTCCTTTTTATATGCAGAAGATTTTGCTAGAGGTCTTCTGACAGTTACTGAAAAATATCCTGTTGCAGACCCCATTAACATCGGTACAGACGAGGAAGTAACAATTGGAAATCTAGCCAAGATGATCGTTGAAATTTCCGGAAAAGATATCGATATTAAATTTGATACTACTAAACCGGATGGTCAGCCTAGACGTAATTGTGACACAAAAAAAGCATTAGATAAGGTGAATTTTAAAGCCCAAATTAGACTTAGAGACGGTCTCGAAAGGACCATCGCATGGTACAAAAAACAACTTTAGTTATTTTGACCAGAAATGAAATTAACGGAGTTAAGGCATTAATCCGCAAAATTCCCTTTGAAGCGGTGGATGAGTTTTTTGCTGTTGATTATCAGTCCACTGATGGAACAGTTGAATTCTTCAGAAAATATCAAATTCCAGTCGTAAAGCAAAAAAAACCAGGAAGGGGCGAAGCCTTCAAGATAGCAATCGCGAAAGCTCGTGGAGATTATTTAGTTTTTTTTAGTCCTGACGGCAATGAAAATCCTGCTGATATATCAAGGTTAATAGGTCTGTTAAAAAATGGTAATGATCTGGCTATCGCTTCAAGATTTATGAAGAAATCACGCAATGAAGAAGATGATAAGATCTTTAAATTTAGGGCTTGGGCAAATAGGATCTTTACCTTGACAGTACATTTTTTATGGGGTGGTAACGTTACAGATACGATTAACGGTTATCGAGCAATTAAAAAGAACTTATTCAAAAAGCTGAATTTGGATGCAAGCGGTTTTGCAATCGAATTTCAAATGACAATAAGGGCTCTTAAGATTGGAGCTAAAATTGCGGAAATTCCAACCATAGAAGGTAACCGTATTGGCGGGCAAAGCACATCTTATGCAATTCCTACAGGGTTTAAGTTTATTTATTTTTTACTTCGGGAGTTTCTTCTTGGAAAACGACCGATTCAATGAGTTCACGCAACCATTTGTTTTTGGCAGTCTGGGCAGTATTTATTATCGGCACGACAACTTTTTGGATTTTTAAGAATAATTTACCGCCATCTTGGGATGAGGCAAATTATTTAGAAGCTTCAGAAGAATTACGGCAATCCCTTGTGGACCATGGATTTTTTAATTTTATTAACGCGACAACTAAAATATTACCCGCTAAAGCGCCACTTATCGCTATTTTACCTGTGCCTCTGTATATAATTATTGGTTCTTCACCTCATGTCGCTTTAATTTTAAACTTAATATTTATAGTTATTTTCTATATTTTCTTCTACAAACTTGTGGCTGAAATTTTTGACACAAAACTTGCCGTGGCTTCAGCCATACCTATTTCTACAATGCCATTATTTTACGGTCTTGCACGATACTTTTATGTAGAGTTTGGCTTAATGACACTAGTTGTAATTTGGATGTATCTAGTTTTAAAAACTAAAAACTTAACAGACAAAAATACTTTATTTTTACTTGGGATAATTTCGGGACTAGGGATAATGATGAAACTTCATTTCCTTATTTTTGTGGCAGGACCAGCATTGGTTATCTTCTATGAATCTTGGAGGAAGATAAAAAGAAAGCTTTTTGACTATAAAAAGGTACTTATTTTTATTATTCCCGCTCTTGCGATTTCTCTACCCTGGTATGCACGAAATATTTTAACAGTTTTATGGAAAGCAAAAAGATCTACTGATCCAGAACTTCTCGGAGATCTTTATTACGGATCTCCGCTATCCATTATTAATCTATACGGTTCCGCCTTGGACTTTATAAATTATGTAGTTTCTAGCTATTGGACCATGGTTTTACTGATCCTTTTTGTGGTTTTTGTTCACACAAGAAAGAAGATTAAAATTAATTATTTTCTTATAAGTTGGTTTATTATTCCTTTTATCGTTTTTTACCTCGGTCCAAATAAAGATTATCGTCTTATGTTGCCTCTTTTACCTCCGGTCGGGATATTAATTGCGTGGCTTATCCGACAAATTTTTCTTAAAAAATATCTTTTGCCTTTAGCTATTTTATCGGTTTTGCCCACGCTTATTTATCTAAATACAGGATTATTCGGAGCAAAGTTTATCACAAATAAAATTTCTTTTGGCCCCTTAATATTTACAAACAAAATGATGGGGGGATATGTTCAAGCTCCAAGAAATGAATCCTGGCCAATTGTTAATCTTCTTAAATTTCTAACAACTTACACAAGCCTTCCTCAAAAAACTGTGATTTTGGCATCAGAAGATGAGGCTTTTAACATTAATGGGTTAAAATATTATGCAACGTTAAATAAATTACCTCTAGACATTAAGAGTGCCTCCTATTTCCAAAAGGAAACAAGCTATCAAGTAATTCAAACCACTATCAATCAGGGTGATTACTTGGTAATGAAAATTGGCGGCAAACCCGGTCCTGCTGATTTAAACAGATTTAATAGTTTAATTCTACAAAATTTAGATCAAAAAATTTGGCAGGAATTAACAAATAATATTGATTTGCCGGACGGTAGCAAAATTAAAATATGGCAAAAGATTTCATAGATTCAAAGATTCAAAAATTTTCAAATCTAGTGGGCCTTGACCTTCCTTATTTTATAAAAGGAGGATTTTGGTTAATTTTTTCTATTACCACCGCCGCTCTCGGAGGGTTATTTTTATCCTCACTTTTTGCAAGAGTCTGGCCAAAAGATGTTTTTGGACAATATTCGTTTTTAATGGCCGCTTTGGGGTTTCTTGGGCTAACCACCCTCCCTGGTATGGGGCAAGCTATTGTCCAAGCTGTTTCTGAAGGCAAAGAAGGAACTTACTGGTTTGCTACTAAACTTCTCTTTAAATGGTCGTTGCTGGGAACAATATTTCTTCTTTTAGGGTCTGCATATTTTTACATACGTGAGAATCAAAATTTAGCCTTGGCGGTTCTCTTTGCGGCATTGGTATTCCCTCTTAACGGCTCTCTAGGATTATTTTCTTCCTATTTAAACGGGATGAAAGATTTTAAAAAAATGGCTATTTATTCAACCTCTACTCAACTTTTCTCAATTGGCGCTGTGTCTATTGTTCTCTTAAATTTTTCTAGTTTAGTTTTAGTAGCTCTTACCGCAACCTGGTCCGCTGCACTTGCCTACTCCTTTTTTACCTATTTAACATTTAGAAAAATTAGAAACAATCTGGTTGATTTTAAACTTATCAAACTCGGGAAGGCTTTAAGTGTCACTGCTGTTATGACAAATGGCGTTGATTATTTTGACAGATTTGCAATTCCTTTTTTTCTGGGGTTTAGCGAAAATGCAGTCTACGCGATTGCAATCATTATTCCTATGCAAATGCTAAATTTTCTGAAAGTTTCAACAAATTTGGCGCAACCTAAGCTTGTAGAGATAAAAGAGGAAAAGGCCAGGAAAGTATTACTTTTTAAGAGTATACAATTGGAAATTCCTATTGTAATAATGGTACTTGCGTATATTTTGGCCGCACCAACAATATTTAAATTTCTCTACCCCGATTATCAACCAGCGGTTTTTTTGTCTCAAGTATTTGCTATTTCAATACTTTATTATCCCAGTAATTTATTTGGTCTTTATTTAATTAAAAAGCGGGCAATTGGTAAGGCACTGTTATCTGCGGTTATTTATGTGGTAGTTTCAATTATCAGTTTATTGATCTTTTTATCGTTATGGGGTTTAATTGGAGCTGTTTTTTCAAAAATATTTGTAAAAATTGTTCAGGTTGTTATTACACAAATATTTTTCAACAGCGAGCTGGCTAAGGCGAAGGCTTCAAATGAGGAATATTGACAAGGTTCTAATTACAGGTATTACAGGCTTTGTTGGCAGCCATTTGGCAGAGTATATTCTTGCTGAATATCCAAAAGTCAAGATTTACGGATTAATAAGGTGGCGCTCCCCTCTTGATAACATCAACCATATATCGAAAAATTTAAATTTAAAATGGGGAGACCTTTTGGATCCGTTTTCGCTTGAAAAAATAATTAGGAAAACTAAACCTGACGTAATTTTCCACTTGGCGGCCCAATCATATGTTGATTTTAGCTTTTTGGCTCCTATTTCAACTCTGGAAGCAAATGTTATCGGGACAGCAAATTTGCTTGAAATTATAAAAAAAATAAAAATTGAAGAAAATTATGATCCGATTGTTCATATTTGCAGTTCTTCTGAGGTTTACGGACAGGTAAAAAAGGAGGAAATTCCAATAAAAGAGGACAATCCTTTAAGACCTGTTTCTCCTTATGCAGTTTCAAAAGTTGCCGAAGATATGCTCGGCTATCAATATTGGCTTTCCTGGAAGATCAAAACTATAAGAACAAGATTGTTTACCCACACAGGGCCTCGACGAGGCGATGTTTTTGTTGAATCCAGCTTTGCAAAACAAATCGCGGCAATTGAGGCAAAGAAAGCAAAGCCGGTCGTTTACGTAGGTAATTTAAAAAGCGTCAGGACCTTTATGGACGTGAGAGACGCTGTCCGTGCGTACTGGCTGTTAGTTGTAAAGTGCAAACCAGGCGAAGTCTATAATATCGGAGGCAAAGAAACAATGACGGTTGGCGAAATGTTAAAAAAATTAATGTCCTTATCTAAAAGAGAGGGTATAAAAGTAATCATCGATCCAAAAAGATTAAGGCCGTCCGACGTAACATTGCAAATTCCGTCAACGTCAAAATTTCAGAAAGAAACCGGCTGGAAACCAAAAATCCCTTTTGACCAAACACTAAAAGACATGCTCGATTACTGGCGAGATTATTACAAAAATCAGGAAAAATGACCAATCTTAATTTTCATTTAGAACTTTACAAAAAAATGTGTTTGATTAGAAAAGCGGAAGAAGCAATCATCAAAAATTATCCAAGTGACGAGATGAAAACCCCAATGCATATGTCAATGGGAGAAGAGGCAATCGTTGTCGGTGTATGTCAGTCGCTAGGACCAAAATCGCAGACATTTGGGACATATAGGAGTCACGCATTGTACCTTGCGACTTCGCAAGACACTGACGGATTTTTTGCAGAAATGTACGGCAAAAAAACGGGTGTTGTTAAGGGGAAAGGGGGTTCAATGCATCTCTCATATCCAGAAAAAGGCTTAATGGCAACTTCGGCAGTTGTGGCAAGCACTATTCCCGCTGCAGTCGGCTCTGCTTATGCAAATAAATATCTTAAAAACGGAAAAATTGTTGGCATTTTTTTTGGCGATGGTGCAGTCGATGAAGGGGTTTTTTGGGAAAGCTTGAATATCGCATGTCTTATGAAACTTCCTATTATATTTATTTGTGAGGATAACGGATATGCGGTACACACGGAGACGGTTAAAAGGCACGGCTACAAATCGATTGTGGATATAATAAAAAATTTTGACTGTCAGGTTTTTTCCTCTGAAAGTACGGATGTCGAAAAGATTTATAAAATTTCCGCAAAAGCTGTAAATTTTGTAAAAAAAGAAAAAAAGCCTGTTTTCCTCTACTTTAAATATTATCGGTATCTGGAACATGTCGGAGTAAATTGGGATTTTGATAAAGGTTATAGAAGTGAAACCGAGTTTAAGAAATGGTTCAAAAAAGACCCTTTAAAGCTTCAAAAAAAACGCTTACTCAGACTGGGACTAAGCAAAACACAAATAGAAAAGGTTGAAAGTGCGATTGCAAACAAAATAGAAGAATGTATTCAAAAGGCCAAAAAAACTCCTTTTCCAAAAAATACAGAAGTTTATAGAGACGTTTTTTATGAAGGCTAGTAAAACCATTAAACAAGCAAGTTACCGCGATGCGATCAACTCAGCAATTGCTGCTGAAATGAGACGCGACCCGTCTGTTTTTATTTACGGGATCGACGTAGCCGACCACAAAAGAATTTATGGAACAACTGTAGGATTGCTTGAAGAATTCGGTGAAAAAAGATGTTTCAGCACTCCCCTTTCAGAGGAAGCTTTAGCAGGTTTCGGTCTGGGTGCGGCAATCAACGGACTGCGGCCAATCAATGTCCATATTCGAGTTGATTTTTTGCTTCTTGCCATGAATCAAATAGTTAATATGATCTCCAGTTTCCATTACGGGTCCGGTGGGAAATTTAACGTTCCACTGGTAATCCGGGCAATAATCGGCAAAGGCTGGGGTCAATCTTACCAGCATAGCAAGAGTCTGCATTCGTTTTTTGCACATATTCCGGGCCTTAAAGTCATTATGCCGACTACCCCAAGAGATGCCAAGGGACTCATGATTTCCGCAATCAGAGATAATAATCCTGTCATCTTTTTAGAACACCGCTTTCTTTATGACGTAGTTGATGATGTCGGAGGCGACAATGATCCGATTGAAATTGGCAAAAGCAAAAAATTAACAACAGGTTCGGATTTAACAATAGTTGCCACAAGCTGGATGAATGTAGAAGCAAAAGAGGCTGCCGATATTTTAAAAAGAAAACATGGTGTAAAAGTAGAAGTCATCGATCCGAGAACAATTTATCCTTTTGACGATCAATTAGTTATTGATTCAGTGAAAAAAACAAAACATTTAATTATCGCCGACTATGACTGGCTTAATTGCGGATTTTCGGCAGAAGTTGCAACGAGAGTTTATGAACAATGCTACGGTTTATTAAAATCACCAATTACCAGAATTGGTTTTGCGCACACTCCTTGTCCCTGCACAAGAGCGCTGGAGGATGTATTTTACGCAAACGCACAAACAATAATAAGAGAAGTAGAAAAAAAACTTGGATTAAAAACAGCGGATTTATCTTCTGAAAGCTTCTATACGTATGAAAACAAATTCAAAGGGCCATTCTAAAAACCTCATAAGAGTTGCAGATTATATTGCCCAGTTTTTAGTAGATAAAAAAATAAATGATATTTTTGTTTTAACGGGATTCGGCGCAATGTACATAAATGACGCCATTGCTGCAAATCCTAAATTAAAATACTATTGCGTCAGAAATGAGGCGACCTCTCCAATGATGGCCGAGGCTTATGCAAGAATAAAACACATTCCCGGCGCCGTTTGTCTTACAGCGGGTCCAGGATCAACAAATGCGGTGCCTGGGTTAGCTGAGGCATGGGTCGATAGCGCTCCCGTTATTGTTATTTCTGGACAAGTTGATAAAAAACACACCACAAATTACTCTAATCTCCCGAACCTTAGAACATTTGGAACTGCCGAAATTGACATTATCCCTATTATAAAACCTATAACTAAATATTCTGTGATGATCACTAAACCAGAATCAATCAGATACCATCTTGAAAAAGCATACTTTCTTGCAACTAGCGATAGACCGGGCCCTGTTTGGATTGATGTACCGCAAGATGTTCAGTACGCACTTATCAATCCAAAAAAGTTAAAAGGATTTAAACCTATCAAGGCTAAAGCAAGCTACCTAAATAAGCAAATCAAGCAAGTTTTGAAGTATCTCATATTATCGAAAAAACCACTTATCGTTGCCGGACAAGGAATTAGACAATCCGAGGCAATCTCAGATTTTAAGAAACTAATTAGTACCCTAAACATTCCCTTTACTTTAACGAGGCTTGGACTTGATATGATTCCATATTCTCATCCCCAGAACATGGGTCTTTCGGGAATCAAGGGCTTGCGCCACTCTGCCAAAATTCTAAGATCTGCAGATTTTGTTTTGGTTTTAGGTGCCAGGCTTGCAATCCCGTTTGTTGGAGATAAATTAGATGCTTTTTCAAAAAATGCAAAGATTGCAGCTGTCGATATAGAAAAAAGTGAACTTCTAAAAAAAAGTGTAAAAATTGATGTCCCAATTAATGCAGACGTTAAGTTATTTATAAAAAAATTTAATAAGATGATTAGAGATGATTTAAAAAACAATAACTGGCTTGAGTGGTTAATGTCTTGCCAAGAGTTAAAAAAAAATAATCCCACTGTTACGGAAATGATGGAGAAAAACCCAATAGATTTATATTATTTTATGTCAAGAGTTAGTAAATTATCCAATGAGGAAAATATTTTAGTTACGGACGCCGGATCTAATTATTATGTTGGAGGGCAAGTTTTCCAATTTGAAAAAGGACAGAGAGAATTGACTTCTGGAACTTTTGCTGCGATGGGACTTTCTATCCCACTTTCAATCGGAGCAGCTGTCGCAAAGCCAAAATTTCAAATACTTGCCATAACAGGTGACGGTTCGCTGGAGTTAAACATTCAGGAATTAAAAACAATCTCCTATTATAAACTAAATATTAAACTTTTCGTGATAAACAATAACGGCTATTTATCAATGAGGAGCTGGCAGGATAATTATTTTGAAGGAAGAAGAATCGGTTCGGACGATACGACAGGGGCTGAAATATTAAATCTTAAAAAAGTTGCTGATGCTTTTGACCTGGATTATGAAATCATTAAAAATTATAAAGACATTGATCAAAAATTGAAAAAATTAACTTCTAAATCCGGCCCCTTATTTGTTGAAGTAATCTGTGACGATAAACAGAATATAATTGAGCCCGATAAGCCTATTTATGAGTAATTTAAGTTTATTAGGAAAAAAAGCGAACTTGGTAAGACTTGAAACTCTGGAGGCAATTTATAAAAGCGGTAAAGGACATATCGGAAGTACATTTTCCTGCTGTGAGCTCTTAGTAGCACTTTATTTTGGGAAAGTTCTCAATTTTAACCCTAAAAGAATTAACGATAAAAACAGAAACCGTTTTATTCTCTCAAAAGGCCACGCTTGCCTGGCTTTGTATGCGATTTTTCGGGATTTGGGGATTATTTCGCAAAAAAAATTTTTGAGCTACGGTAAAGACGGAGGACTTGGCGGTCAACTTGATGTAAATATTCCCGGCGTTGATTTTAACACAGGGTCTTTGGGCCACTCAATCGGAGTCGGAGGAGGAATGGCTCTTGCAGGGAAACTTAATAATTTAAGTTATACCGTTTATACGCTAATTGGTGATTCCGAACTTTACGAGGGTTCTTGCTGGGAGACGATCATTTTTGCGGGTGATCAAAAGATCAATAATTTAGTGGTTATTATAGACAGAAATAGATTTATGGTAACCGATAAGCTTGAAGATAATGCAATTTACAAAGATCTGGATGTAAAAATTAAAAAGATGGATTGGGATTATTTTGAAATTGATAACGGACATGATTTTAAACAAATTATTCCAACATTAAAAAAAGCCACGTCTTCTAAAAAACCTGCAATGGTAATTGCCAATACTATTAAGGGCAAAGGTATTTCTTTTATGGAAAACGGTTTGGGTTGGTACACTCAAGTACCTTCGAAAGAAGAATATGAAAAGGCCAAAGAGGAATTATTGAAATCATCATGATCAATAAAAATATAGATATCAGAGATGCCTGTTTTGAAGAGGTATATAAAATAATGGAAAAAGACAAAAATGTCATTTTTCTGTCGGATGATATAGATGCTTTTGTTCTTCAGAAAATTAAAATGATGTTTCCAAAACAATACATTAACGTCGGTGTTGCCGAACAAAATTTAATGGACTTGGCTGCGGGTCTAGCCACATGTAGGAAAAAAGTCTTCGTCTTTGGAATTTGCAGTTATATAACCAGTCGATGCTTTGAACAAATTAAATTTTCAATTGCCAGTATGAAGCTTCCGGTTGTAATAATTGGCGTCGGTGCCGGATTTTCTTTTCCATTTGACGGCCCAACTCACCACGGAACGACTGACGTTGCAATAATGAGAACGATTCCGGAGGTAGCAATTCTAAATCCTTGCGATGCGCAATCTTCCGCTGCAAGCGCTAAAATAGCGTACAAAAGTAAAGTGCCCATCTATATTAGACTTGATAAAGGAGTCTTCCCTCAAATTTATAATTCTTCCGATGATTTTAAAAAGGGGGTTAAAATAGTCAAACCATTAAAAGAAATAAATATTTTTTCAACTGGTTACATGACACAGCAAGCAGTAAAAGCATATGCGGAACTTTCAAGTCGTGAATTAAAAATCGGATTAATTGATATTTTTAGTCTAAAACCACTGAATGAACAAAAACTCAAGGAGATAGTTTCCATTTCTCGAAAAGTTATCGTTTTGGAAGAAAACTCCGCAATAGGAGGTTTAGGTTCATCAATTTCGGAACTAATTGGAAAATATAGAATAAAAACCAGCGCGATTTATTTAGCAATTAAGGATAAGCAATTTATGAAATATGGCTCAAGAGAATTTTTGCTTAAAGAAAATAACCTTGATTTAAGCTCAATTACTAAGATAGTTTTTCAAAATAATTGATATGCTCTTTCTCCCTAAAATTGGCCAAGGAACGGGATACGATCTTTATAAAGATAAAATTAACAAGAGAAAAATTTCTTATATTCTAGACAAAGGAATAGAGCTGGGTCTTAATTTAATTGACACAGCAGAAAACTACAATATGGGGGAAACAGAAAAGATTATTGGGGACATTATTAGAAAAAGAAGAGAAAAAGTGATCATCAGCACAAAATTTTCTTCTGAAAATAGCTCTCACAAAAAGCTTATTAAGGCATGCGATAGAAGTCTTAAAAGATTAAGGATAGATAGTATAGACATTTATCAAATCCACTGGCCAAACCCAAAAGTGCCACTGGAAGAAACACTTAATGCTCTTATTTTTTTAAAGAAATCAGGTAAGATCAAAGAATTCGGCGCGGGAAATTTCTCGTTACAACAATTAAGTAAAACAAGAACATTTTTAAAAAAAGAAAAACTTTTTTCTTTGCAAACCGAGTTCAATGTTTTTGAAAGAACTATAGAGCAAAATGGTGTTTATAACCATTGTCAAAAAAATGGGATAAATATTATCGCTTTTAGCCCTCTCGACCAAGGCAGATTGAGTGCCACGAATAAGAAACAAGAGAAATTACTTAAAGAAATTTCAAAAAGACATAATAAAACTGTGGCGCAAATAATTTTAGCATGGATAATTTCGAAAAAGATCATTACTCCTATTCCAATGAGTTTAAATCCAAATCATCTTTTGGAAAACGCCGATTCTACCTCTATTCACTTGAGTAAATTTGAAATAAACCAAATAAACAATACGTTTTACACCAAACTTGAGTTCATACCTGTTGATACAATTAGGGTTACAGCTAAAGGCGAAAGAAATAGTTATTCCTACATTTCACTTAAACAGGCGTACGAAAACAGGTTTAAACTTGTTCCGAGCCCTGAAGAGTTGGCTGAAGAGATAAAAAAGGGCGGATTCTTAAAGCCAGTAAGATTAATTAAGGCAAAATCCTCTTCTACGAAATTAAAATACGATTTGATCTCCGGAAGAGTTAGATACTGGGCTTGGATTATTGCCTACGGAAGAAGTAAGCCAATTCCTGCTTATATTAGAAGTCATTTGAAAATAGGTTAAGGCTGTTATATGATTGCCAAACGATATTTTATAGATGAGAAAGAAAATTGGTATAAAAAGCTATTCAGATAAAATCGAAGAAGACCAACTCCAAAAATTTGTTGAGTTATTTAAAAAAAATCCAATTCCAGATGAACAAATTTTTAGCAATCTTGGACTTTTTCTGAAATCAAAAGACCTTTCTAGACTTCTTTTTTTAAATCATATTTACCAACAAATTATTGATGTTCAAGGTATAGTTATAGACTTTGGAACAAGGTGGGGACAAAATATGGCTATTTTTTCTACCTTGCGAGGAATCTATGAACCTTTCAATAGACATAAAAAAATAATTGGATTTGACACCTTTTCAGGATTCCCTAAATTAAACCTGAAAGACGGAAAATCTGAATTAATGAAAGTCGGAAACATTTCTGTTACAAACAAGTACATCGACTACTTGACAAGAATCATGGATTATCACGAAATGAGCAATCCACTTTCTCATATTAAAAAATATGAAATTGTAAAAGGAGACGCTTCGGTTGAAATTAAAAAGTACTTGAAAAGAAATCCAGAAACAATTGTAGCTTTGGCATATTTTGATTTTGATATTTATGAACCAACTAAAAAATGCTTAATGGCAATTAAACCTCACCTCGTTAGAGGAAGTGTCTTGGCATTTGATGAGCTAAATGATCACGATTCTCCCGGAGAAACAATTGCTCTCTCAGAAGTTTTTGGCCTAAACAACATAAAACTAAAACGGTATCCTTACACTTCGCGTACTTCTTATTTTATTGTTGAGTAACGCAGATGATTGAAAAAAAAATCTTAAGCGGATTTAGCGGTAAGAAAGTTTTAGTAACGGGCGGAACCGGCTTAATCGGAAGACAAATTGTGGACATTCTTGTCGATGCTGGAGCAAAAGTTAGTGTTGTCTCAATCGATAAGCTAAAACCTAACCTTAAGACAGAATATATTTATGGCGATTTAACAAATTTTGAATTTTGTAAAAAAATAACCAAAAATGTGAATTATGTTTTTCATTTAGCAGGAATAAAAGGATCCATTAAAGTAACGCGCGCAAAACCTGCAAGTTTTTTTGTGCCTCTTTTGATGATGAATACTAATTTACTCGAAGCAAGCAGAATTAATAAAGTAAAAAAAGTAGTTTATACAAGCTCCATTGGTGCTTACTCCCCTGCCGCAATATTTAAAGAATCCAGTGATCCTAATCTAGAATTCAAAGAACCTCCAATGGATATGTTCCCAGGTTGGGCAAAAAGAATGGCTGAACTTCAAATACGTGCATATCAAATAGAATACGGCCTTGAGAATTTCACCGTTGTTAGGCCCTGTAATGTTTACGGACCGGGAGATAATTTTGATCCGGAAAACGCAATGGTTATCCCCTCTCTTATGGCAAAAATCAAAAGAGGCGAGGATCCGGTTATAATCTGGGGTGACGGATCTGCAATCCGAGATTTTCTTTACAGCAAGGACGCTGCTGAAGGGATTATTTTAGCGCTCTACTGGGGAACGAAAGGAAAGTTTGTAAATTTGGGCAGCGGAAAAGGTTATTCCATCAAAAAACTTGTTCGAACATTAAATAAGATTGTCGATTTTAATTACAAATTTGATACAAAAAAACCTTCGGGATTCCCAAAACGAGTAATGGATATAAGTCTTGCGAAAAAAATGATTAAATGGGAGCCGATAACAACACTCGAGGAGGGGCTAAAAGAAACCTGGGAATGGTTTATAAAAAACAAGAAAGAATATTTAAAGAGAAAGAATTATTTTAAAAATTAGTATGAAAATAACTAAAGGGAGACTTGAAGGAATTTTAGTTTTTAAACTAAAACTGTATGAAGATTTCCGTGGAGAATATGTTGAGTTGTTTAACGAGAATTTATATTTAAACGAAATTAAAAAGAATTTAAAAGGAACAGTGTACGAAAATGACGCAAAGAAGCTAAAATTTGTAGAGGACGATATTTCTACGGGCACACGAGGTGTTTTAAAAGGCATTCACGGAGATAGCAAGACATGGAAATTAGTCCAGTGTTTGTTCGGGAAGTTCTATTTGGTAATCGTTAGTAATAATCCAAAATCCAAAGACTACGGCAAGTGGGAATCGTTTACTCTTTCTGATAAAAACCGACTTCAAGTACTCATTCCGCCTTCATACGGAAACGGGCATCAAGTATTATCGGACTACGACATCTACCACTATAAACAGTCATCTTATTACAATCCAAAAGGCCAGTTTACGATAAAATGGAATGACCCGAAATACAACATCTGGTGGCCAATTAAAAATCCGATTCTTTCGCAAAGAGATGAAAATACAAAAATTAAACAAAAATAGTCATGCAACTCTTGCCCGCTTCTGCAAAGGTAAAAAAGTATTAGTAACCGGAGGTTCCGGTTTTGTCGGAACAAATCTTATTCTTAAACTAAAAGACTTGGATGCAAAAATCACTGCGACTTATCACAGACACAAACCTCAAATTAAAGAACCTTCAATAAAGTTCATTCAAGCTGACTTGACCAGAGCAAAAGACTGCGAAAAAGTAGTCAAAGACCAACAATACGTTTTTATGTGTGCGGCCAACACATCCGGTGCAGGAATCATCGAAAAAACTCCGCTTGTACACTTAACTCCTAATGTAATTATGAATACTTTGATGATGGAAGCAGCTTACGAAGCTGGTGCTAAAAAATTCCTTTTTATAAGCAGTAACACCGTTTACCCTCCGTTCACGCATCCCGTAAAAGAACCGGAGGCTTGGGACGGCGAACCATTTGAAAAATATTTTCCTGTTGCCTGGATGAAAAGGTTTGGTGAAAAATTAGGCGAAATTTATACAACCAAAATTAAGAATCCAATGACTGTGGTCATCGTAAGACCTGCAAATATCTATGGCCCTTACGATGACTTTAATTGGGAAACTTCACACGTGATACCTGCATTAATTAGGAAAGTTGTAGAACGGCATAATCCGGTTGAAGTTTGGGGGGACGGTAAAGAAATCAAGGATATTATCTATGTGGAGGATTTTGTTGAGGGAATGCTTCTGGCAATGGCCAAGATTGACAAATTTTTACCAATCAACATCGGCACCGGTGCAGGAGTATCGATAAATAATATTTTAGATCGAATTATAGAAATAGAGAAATATCACAATGCTAAAGTAAAATATGATAAGTCAAAACCAACTATGATTAAAAAAAGGATACTTGATGTCTCCCTCGCTAAAAAAATTCTTAAATTTGAGTCTAAAACAAGCATTTATGAAGGGCTTAATAATACAATTAATTGGTATAAATCAGTGAAAAAATGAAAATGGACATTCCGAAAAGAGAAAGAGTAACAATAATGACTTTAAAAGACATGAAAAAGCGCGGGGAAACTGCAGCAATGCTTTCTATTTACGATTTCGCTTTCTCTCAAATAGCCAAAAGGGCAGGACTCGACATTATCATTGTGGGAGATTCTTTGGGAATGACACTACTTGGTTATAAAAACACCTTACCGGTTACTATGGATGAGATGATAATTCACGCTTCCGCTACAAGAAGAGGAGCAGACAATATTTTTATAGTCGGAGATATGCCCTTTATGTCATACCAGGCATCAGATAAAAATGCCGTTAAAAATGCTGGAAGGTTTATAAAGGAAACCGGCTGTGAAGCGGTAAAATGTGAAGCCAGTATGAAATTAATAACAAGAGTTAAAGCAATTTCCGATGCTGAAATTTTGGTGATGGGGCATATTGGTTTAAATCCCCATAAAATCCACGAGATGGGAGGTTATAGAATTCAAGGTAAGACTTTGGAGAGCACAATGGAACTGCTGGAAACCGCAATAGCGCTTGAGAGAGCAGGAGCGTTCGCCGTTTTAGTGGAGGGTGTAACAGAGGAAGTCACAGGACTTATCAGAAATAATCTTGATATCCCAGTCTATGGTATTGGATCTGGTAGGCTCGTTGACGGACAACTGCTGATCGGGCATGATCCTCTCGGGCTTTATTTTGGATTTAAAAAATTGCCTATTTACATTAAACGTTATTTCCCTAAAACCACTGGCGATAAGACAATTGGTGACTTGATCGAAGATGTATTTAAATCCTATGTATCAGATGTCAAATCAGATAAATACCCGTCCGAAAATAATGTTCACAGACTTGAGCCTCAAGAATGGAAGTTAATAAAGCAAAAATTAAGTAATAAAAAAATAGGCAGAAAGAAAATCCAATTTAAAAAACGATGGTAATTTCCAGAACTCCTCTAAGGATCTCATTTTTCGGTGGAGGGACAGATTATCCCGTTTGGTATAAAAAGAAACGAGGAGCTGTTATTTCAACTTCCATTAACAAATACCTTTACATAACATGCAGATATTTACCCCCGTTCTTCAAATACAAGTACAGAATTAGATATACAAAACAAGAGTACACGAATGAGATAGCAAAAATTATTCATCCATCGGTTAGAGAGTGTTTGAAATTTATTAAGATTACAAATGGAATTGAAATACAGCACAATGCAGACCTTCCTGCAAATGCTGGACTGGGCTCCAGCTCATCATTTACGGTGGGGCTTTTAAATTCGCTTTATTCGGTTAAAGGTAAAAATGTCAGCAAAAAGAAACTTGCTCAAGACGCAGTATATGTCGAGCAAAAATTAATTAAGGAAAATGTTGGTGCACAGGATCAAACGATAGCAGCATTTGGCGGTTTTAACAGAATCGAATTTGGCGCTAAAGAACTAATTAAGGTACAACCATTGCTTGTTGATAATGGAAGATTAGACTTATTGCAATATCACCTGATGTTGTTTTTTACCGGTTTTGCCAGAAACGCATCAGATGTCGCAAAAGTGCAGATAAAGGCAACATCAAGAAAAACGAATGAACTTGAAAAAATGCTTAAATTGGTAGATGAGGCAGAAAAAATTATCAAGAGTAAAAGTGTACCTTTAGACGATTTCGGGAAATTATTAAACGAAACATGGAAGTTAAAAAGGAGCCTGACTTCGAAAATTTCAAATGGTAAAATTGATGATATTTATAAAACAGCCATTGACTCAGGAGCAATCGGAGGAAAATTGCTTGGAGCAGGTGGGGGCGGCTTTATGGTTTTTTTTGTCAAGCCAAAATATCAAAAAAGAGTTAAAGAAAAATTACGGAAGCTGCTTCACGTTCCCTTTAAATTTGAAACCGGCGGCAGCCAGATAATCTACAAAATGCCCAATGACATTTAAAAAATGGATGCTGTTATTCTTGCCGGAGGAAAAGGCAAAAGACTTGGAAAATTAACAAAAAATATCCCAAAACCTCTTATTAAAATTGGCAACAAAGCCTTAATTGAACATCAACTAAATCTTTTAAAAACTTATGGATATAGTAAAATCTGGATCTTATCCGGTTATTTTGGAGAAAAGATAAAAGACTACGTTGGCGACGGAAGAAAATTGGGTTTAAGTATCAAGCACATTATCGAAGCAAAGCCCTTAGGCACGGCTGGAGCGCTAAAGCAGCTTAATGGAAAAATAAATAGGGATTTTGTGGTTTTTTCCGGTGACGTGATGCTTGATATGGATTTAAAAAGACTCGTCAAGTTTCACAAAAGTAAGACTGGGAACATATCAACAATTGTAGTTCATCCAAACGACCACCCTTCGGATTCAGACCTTGTGGCTGTAGATAAAGACTGCAAGGTTACATCGTTTCTCCTAAGGCGAAGAAAATCTCAGCCCAAAAACTTGCTTTTCAGGAATCTGGCAAATGCCGGAGTTTTTGTATTTTCCCCGAAAATTTTTGCGATTATTAAAAAAAATGAATTCAGTGATCTTGAACGTGATATTTTTCCGAAGATTTTGGCAAAACGCGGGGAAATTCATGCTTACAATACTGCGGAATACATAAAAGACGTGGGGACATTGGCAAGATTAACCACCGTCCGGCGCGATTACAATAGCGGTAAAATTGCAAAACTTAATTTAAAAAATAAACGAAAGGCAGTTTTTATGGACAGGGACGGCACTATTTTAAAACAGGACGGCATTCACGACGTCACACTTTCCAAGTGTAAACTTTATCCTTTTGCCGCAGGAGCAATTAAAAAAATAAGTGGTGCCGGCTTTTTGGCAATTGTTATTACAAACCAACCTGCAATTGCCAAAGGTTTTATTTCGGAAGCAGAAGTTGAATTAATTCATAAGAAACTGGAAACAGAACTTGGGGAAAAAGGGGCGATAATCAACGGTATTTATTATTGTCCGCACCACCCGGAAATTGGATTTCAAGGAGAAATAAAAAAATTAAAAATCAAATGCAGCTGCCGTAAACCTAAAACAGGACTAGTTAAAAAAGCAATTAGTAACTTTAACATTGATCCTAAAAAAAGCCTTTTTATCGGTGATTCAACTGCTGATGCTAAATGTGCCGAAAATGCAGGAATTAAATTTATTGGAGTTGAAACAGGATACGGACTTCAAGACAATAAATACAAAATTTCACGAAATTTCTCGCTCTTTAAAAACCTTTCAGAAGCAGTAGACTCTACTGTCAATTAGGACACTAAGCATATTCTCGATCGACTAACTCTAAAACCATGTGAATTACAAGAGCATGGAGTTCCTGGATGTTTACTGTTTTGTCTGAGCTAATTGCCAAAACTTTATCAGCTATCCTTTTGGCTTTATTTTTAGTGTTCCCCGTTAATATCCAGGTCCTAATTTTTTTTGAATTGGCAGCTTGCAGTCCTCTTAAAACATTTGGAGAATTCCCTGAAGTGGAGATACCAACTGCCAGGTCTTTTTTGTTGCCAAGCGCTTCAATTTCGCGTGCAAATACTTCTTCAAACCCAAAGTCATTGGCAATGCCCGTAATATTTGAAAAGTTTGTTCCAAGCGCAATCGCGGCAAGCGATTTTCTTTTTTTAACGAACCTGCCGACAAATTCTTCAGCCCAATGGGATGCTTGAGCAGCAGAGCCGCCGTTACCAAAAAAGATAACCTTGCCTCCCTTATCTAAGGCTTTAAAAATATCTTCAGCAAAATCGGAAATTTCATCAATAGGTAAATCTAAAACTACTTTTACGTGTTCTGAAATGACTGTCTGGAAAAACTTATAATCTGCCATACAAGATTTTGGGCAGATTAAAGGTATTATATAATAGACAATTCATTTACTAAAGTATTTCATTTGATTTAATTTTAAATCAAATGTCTATGGTAAAAAATAAGGTTCCAAAAATTTCAAATTCCTTCGATAAATTCTCTACGAAAAGAGTTTCATATATTCTTATTACGAAAAACAGAGACAGATTACTGGAAAAAACTTTAAATAAGGCAAAAAATTGGGTTACAAAAAATGATGAATTAATTATTGTAGACGGAGGGTCTACCGATAAAACAATTTCAGTTATCAAAAAATATTCTAAATTAGTAGATAAATTTATTTCCGAAAAAGACTCAATGCCTTCTCATGCTGGCAATAAAGGTATATTAATTTCTCATGGTAAGTATATAAAAATGTTAACTGACGATGATATCATATATCCTAATGCTATGGCGAAAGCCATAGAAGTTATGGAAAGATCTCCCGAAATTGATATTCTAGAATGCGGCGGTACCCGTTATCGGAAAGCTACAAAAAAGTGGGAGACGATTTACAGACCGCCAGGAAGTAATTACCCCAAAGATATAGATGATGCGTTTAAAGTAGGTATTAATGTGATGGGCCTCGTAATTCGTCGTTCTTCCCTATCAAAAATCGGTCTTTTCCCTTTGAATTTATTAACAGATAGCTTGTTTCTCGTAAACGCTTTAAAAAACGGCGCAATCGTAAAATTTGCAAGAATTAAACTTTATCACCAGACTATCTACCGCTTTAGTATAAATCAGGCAAGAAGAGATGATTTAGAACAGCTTTTTTTCAAAGCCGTAAAAGAACATGCTTCAAGGGGCTATTATTATAGATTTGCATTCAATTGGTTCGTGCAAAACAATCCATATATGAAAGTATTGATTCTTCCATTAATTGTTCCGCTTAGGATATACAGAAACATTCAGAATAATTTTTCAAAAGAAAAAAAGTCTGAGAAGATTAGAAGAAACACTTGGGATGAGGGATTTAGTTAGTCTTTCGAGCAATGCAATAAAAACTCCAATTGGGAACACATTCAGCAATTTTAATAATTTTCAAAGAATCTGTTTTGATAATAATATCCCTAAAAGTTTCTAGGTTAAAGTAGCTATAATGTGTTTCTTCGTTAGTATCCGGATTTTCTCCATTTGGAACTATAATACCTATTTTGCCTCCAATTTTTAAGACCCTAACCCATTCCCTAAGTGTTCTTCTTGAGTTGCGGTAATGTTCAAGATTATGTCTTGATACAACATAGTCTAGACAATTATTTTTAAACATTTTGAGATTATCACCTTTTGCACAGATGTCTGCCTCAGAAATTTTTCCCCTCACATTCCCTGTATTCCCCTTTTCTCCCTTTTCTATCCAATCAATACCGATGGAGTCGGGATGAGTCTTGCGATGTCCGCATCCAACATCAATCCCCTTTCCCTGACAAACTGAGCTTAATATTAAGGCCTCAGGGTGTATTTGGTTGATATATTTTTCTAGAAAAGATAGATTTCTTCTAGAATACAAATCGACGTCATTAAAAGCAAAGAATATGTGCTTTTTCCTTAGCATAATCTTAATCAATGTTTTTCTTGTTTTTTTTTCCAATTTTGCTGTTTTCAAATCTATGTAAAGAATTTGGTTATTTTTATCTGATACCTTATTTATAGCAAAAATAACTTTTTGATGCCCTTTGCCCGTAGACTTTCTGACGTTCACTCCGAGTTTTTTGATTTTAAACTTTTTAATTTTTCCCAGTATTGCTGTTTGTGTTTGAAGCAATGAATTCAAATCATTGTATGCGTTCCTTATTTTAAGGATGTCACTTTCGGGTAGAAAATAAAGTTTGTTCATGGATTAAATGACGGATGTATCATTAGTTTCATCCTCTCCAATCCATCCGTAACTGAACTTGGTCGAAACTGCAATTCTTTTTTTATTTTTTCTATAGAATAAATAGTTTTTTGGGGGCGGGTGGCTATTTTACCTGTAAAGAAACTACTGGAAACCGGAGAAATTAAATTAGGATCCAGATTAAAAGTTACGGCAGTTTTTAAAGCCCACTGGTATCTATTCAATATTTCTGAACCTGCAACATGATATATCCCTAATGATTCGTTTGTAATAATCTTCCAAGTTACTTGACCCAAATCAAAATTAAATAGAGGATTTAAATAAACATCATCAACAATTTTTAAGCTTTTTTTTGCACCTAAGTTCTTTAACACCCAAGTTACAGGATTTTTCCTCGATCCCTCAGGTTCCCATCCATACATGGTAATTGGTCTTATAATTGTCCAGTAATTTGAATACTTTTGTATTAACGACTCACTTTTATATTTTGTTTTACCGTAAAAATTAACGGGGTTTGGCAAATCCTTTTCTTCGTAAATATCCTTTTCCCCATCAAAAACCGCATTTGATGAAAGATAAATAAAATGAATATTTTTATCTATAGAAGCTTCTAAAATATTATTGGTACCTAATACATTAACTTGCCACGCTTCTTTTTTGTGACTCTGGCAGTAATCCACATTACTGATAGCTGCGGCGTGGACAATTACGTAAGGCTTATATCTAGAAATTAATTGTGACAGTGTCTTTTTGTTTAAGATATTTAATTTGACTGTCTGTATTTGGGGGTGTTTAAATTGATTTTTTAGCTTATGCTCCACTACAATTACTTTCGAATTTTTGGGTATAAAATTTAGAAATGCCGATCCAAAAAGTGACGTTCCTCCGGTTAAAAAAATTGTCTTATCCATTTACTGAAATTTAAGCGTTAATTATTTGAAGCATTTGATTCAATCTAATTTTGTAAGTGTGCTTTTTCTGGACTCTCATGAAGCCCGCATGGGCAATCTTTTTTCTTAGAGAATCCCTTTTTAAATAATAATTCGCCAACTTTTTTAACTCATAAAGATTTTTAAAACAAACGATTTCTTTATTTACTTTGAAAAGTTTTTTTAAATCTTTAACGTATTCTGTCAGTAAAAACGCCTTACAGCCGATAACCTGAAAAGTTCTCAAATTAGTTCCTTCCTGGGTTGTACTATGATGAAAATTGACGTTTATTTTACTACGTTTAATAATTTTGTGCATCTCATCAGGTGTAACTCTCTCACCCCTAACAAATTTTTTCAATTTACTTTTATACCACCTTTTATCACCCCAAATATTGAGATTAAATCCCCTCAAATATAAAAGATTTTTTTCTCTAAGTTTATCGTATGTTCCAACAAATGAAATATCGTATTGTATCGGTTCTTTTTTGGGGAAGGTTTCAGCCGCAAATGGTAAGTAGTAAACATTATCAATCCCCTCTTTTTCTAATTTTCTGACTATTAATGGGTCAAAATGAAAAAAATAATTATAAGATGGTGCAATATTTACCATGGCCCCCCACAAATTAAGTGGGTCAGGAAACCAATTCACAGAAATGATATTTCTTTTCGAAATTTTTTTTATGAGCTCTAAGTCGAGGCTCTCCCCTTTAATGGTTAAAAAAATATCCGGTTTAATTATTACGCTAATCAGATATATTTTTAAAGAAATGTATATCTTTGAAACCTTCCTGGAAAATACATAGTCTATAAATCTAGCTAACAAATCGCCATGCCGATAATCCGTGAAATAAACTTTATATCCTAGTTGACTAAAAGATTTTTTTAAAGGATTATAAAAAAAAGAGTATTTCGGAATGCAAATTAAAATTTTTTTCATTTTTTTTGAGATAGAATCACAAATTGATATGCAAACAGGCTTGGAAATCGGGACTTAATTGATTTTAATATCTCTGATCCGGCATAAACATGATTTTCCCGTAAAATATTAAGTCCGGCTTCCTTAACTTCTGATCTTAAGGATTTATATGTATAAAAGTGAACATGAGCATCGTCAAATATTCCGCTTGTTTCGTATTTAAAATTACCAAATAAAAATTTAATTCTATTGCCCCAATAAAGAAAATTAGGCGTTGTTAGAATAATCACCCCTTCGTCTTTCAACACTCTCTTTGCCTCCATTAATAGGTTTGCCGGGTTAAAAAGATGTTCGGTGATTTCGGATGCAATAACGAAATCGAAAGTCTCTGCCGCAAAGGGAAGTTTTTCATTGTTCAGATCAACCACCCTAGCTTGTTCAAATTTCTCTTTTGCAATCTTCACAGCAACAGGTGAAATATCAACTCCATAAACAATTGCACCTCGTTTTGTTAATTTGGCTCCAAAAGTACCATCTGCACATCCTATATCTAAAACCTTTTTGCCTTTAATGTTTGATCGCATCAATTCAAGAATTTTAGATTCCCTAACTTTACTTGGTTTATAGAGTTTTACTTTTTGGTCGTAGAACGCTTGCAAATTATTCATTATTAAAGTTTTTATATAAATTTTTAACTACCTTTTCAGGAGTGAACATTCTCTTATATAATTTATATCCATTAATTGCGTATTTTCTCCTTGTTGCACTGTCACCTAATAAATCCTCTAATTTTTGAGCTAATTTCTGCGAATTATCTTTATCGACTAAAATAATCGATCCAGGATTTGAATTTATAATTTCTGTCATTGCTTTTGTACTTGCTGAAATTACTGCTTTTTGAGTTGCCAAGGCGTCATAAACTTTGTTTGGTATTACCACATTAGCCTTTTCAGATTTACTGAAAATGCCTAAGGATATTTTAGCTTTGGTAATTTCGGTCGCTAGCTTTTCTAGAGATAGCCAGTTTACAAATTCCACATTTTTCAGATTAAGTTTTTTTGCTAAATCTTCAGTTGATCTTCTTGATAATCCGTCACCTATCATTTTAAATTTAACTTTTGGCAGTTTGCTTGCAGCCTCAATAATCACCTCTGTTCCCTGAAGAGGCTGGTAGCTGCCATAAAATAAAACATCAGTTTCTTCTCTTACCTTTCTTGGATAAAAGTAATCTACATCAGATCCTACATAAACTACGACTTGCTTTTTTTTATCAAGCCTATAAATTTTATTATAGAGCTCACCATGAGCAAAGGTATCCACAATTACAAAATCAGCAAGTTTCAGTCCAATCCAATCGACAAGGTAATAAAATTTGGCACGAAGAGAATGTTTGTTAACTATATCTCTATCTAAAACATAAGTTTCATAAGTTGAAGCAAAAATATCATAAAAAACTTTTTTCCCAAATACTTTGCCCAAAATAAATGCAAGGGGTATGTCAAAATGACCAGGGAAACCGACAATTATGGAATTAAATTTACTTCTGTTTTTAAAAAAACTTATCAAAAGTTTTGTATACCTTGAAAGTATCGAACCATTGAAATTGCATTCAAATATGTCAGAACCATTCAACTTAAGCCCCTTTTTGATAATTCGATTACGAGAATAGTAGGGGTCATATGAACCGAAATAGCAAACGTTCATTGTCTAACCATCAAAATTCATTAAGTCTCTTTTCATCTCCATTCTGTATATTATCAAGCTCAATAGAAATTTTAGAAAAAATTATGCAGTTTTTTTAAGTACATCAATTTCTTTACTCAACAATTTTTCTAAATCAAATTCTCTCAAAATCTTTTTTTGGGCATTTTTGCTGATTTTTTCAAGAAGTTTTTTATTTTTATAAACTTCTAATATTTTAGCTCTGAGAACATCCGGCCTGGGATCCACTAAAAATCCCTCAATATTATTATCAATTATCTCCTTTATTTCTGGTATATTTGACGCTATTCCCGGTAAACCACAGGACATTGCCTCAAGAAGCACTTTTGGACTTCCTTCCGCCAAAGAAGGTAAAACGAATATGTCCGCACTATTGTAAATCCTGGGCATTTCTGTATTTTTTACCTTTTTAGTTAACTTAAGATTAACATCGTTTTTCCTGGCTGTTTCCAAAAGCTCATTTGCCAAACTACCCCAACCTACAATGAATAAAGTAGCGTTAATACTCTTTATAGCCAAGACCAAGGACTTAAGATTCTTCTGCTTCTCAAGTCTTCCCACCGAAAGAATGATTGGGATTTTGTTCTTCTTTTTATTTTTGTGAGATTTGAAAAAAAATGTATCGACCCCATTTGGTAGATACAGAGTTTTATGAACCGGCAACTCTCTATATATTTTCCTTGTAGCCGCGAAAATTTTTGTGGCGAAAAAAACCGCAAAGGACTTTAACAACTTTGACAATATCAACTGGATGTATTTTCCTTCAATTGCGGCAAATTTTCCGTAATCGTATGCATAATTGAAAGCATAGGGTTTGCCAAAAAAAATTTTTGAGACAATAGCCGGAGGAGTACCAAAAAGATGATAAACTCTGAATACGTCACACTTTAGAATGTATGGAAGATTAATAAATGGCATCAAAATTGCATAAACATATCGATGCAAATTAAATTTATTAGGAATAACTCTAACATTTGACGGTAATCCATCAATACTTTCGTTTGCATAAGAAAAAACAAACACCTCGGAAAAATTTTTAGAATATTTCAGGATATAAAATCTTTTAAAACGATCGTCTTGTCCACTTTTGGACATATTCTTAAAACTATCACCGGGAGAAAGAAAAATTCCAAGAATCATAAAATCTTAAACGATTTCACGCGTTCAATAAGCTCTACTGTCTTGATAGACAAATCAAAGTTATCGTAATTTAGCTTTTTTTCCCTTATCTCTTCTAAAAAGCTCTTTATGCATAATTCTAAAGGGGATAAATTATTTTTATCCTTGACTATTTGCAAATTTTTAGACGCGCCGTAGTTGATCAACTGCCCATCAGACCATACTAAACTACCTCCTTTAAGGTTGAAGCTCATTAATTTAGTAGCATGGCCGTTAAAGTTACGGTCCATAAAAATAACTGCTCTTAAATTTTCGTGAAAATCTAGTTCAACATACAACGAATTTTTTCTTTTATGAAAAGAGGTGATACTCAAAGGTTTACCAAAAAGTTCTATAAACAAATATGCATCATGATAAAACAAATTGAATAAAAGATCCTCTTTAAAAGTCCCGTATTTTAACCAAATCGACTCCGCTGAAAAAACAGTTTTATCTTTAAGAAATACTTTTAATTTGGTAAATACCGGATGGTAATAAAAGGTGTTGTCTGTAAATATCAGTACTTTTTTTTGTTTTGCTATTCTTAAAAGTTCAGCTGATTGTTTAGCAGACGTAGTGGGCGGTTTTTCTAAAAAAACATGTTTATTTGCAAGTAATGCTTTTTTGGCAATTTGATAGTGAGCCCCGACAGGTGTGGCGACAATTACTGCATCTACTTTCCTGCCATTTAAAACCTGCTCGATTGATTCAGCAATCTTTATTTGAGGAAAGTTATTTTGAACCCAAGCAAGATTTTCTGGATTGCCTTTGCCAAAACAGTAAGAGACTTCGCAGAATTTGCTGAAGTCTCTGATTAGATTTCTGCCCCAATGACCGATTCCAATAATTGCAATAGAAATCATTATTTCCAGTCTTTCAAGGTTATATAATATCACTTCATAAAGATATAATTAATAAATGATTGCAAGAATAGCTGTGGTCGGTGCAGGCTTATTTGGGATAAGCGTCGCGTTGAAGCTTGGGCAGAATTATTCTGTTGATCTTTACGAAAAAGAAAATGATCTATTAACCGGTGCTTCTGGAATTAATCAATTTCGTCTTCATCGAGGGTATCATTACCCAAGAAGCAGAGAGACAGTCACCAGTTCACTTGAGAGCCAGAAAAGCTTCATGCGTGAATATGGTGAATCCGTAATTGAGGGCATTGAAAACTATTACTGTGTCGCAAGTAAAAATTCCTTAATAACAGCTTCTGATTATTTAAGTTTTTGTAATACAAACGATCTAAAAATATCTAAGGCTAAGCTGGATTTGGTTCGTAAGGATTCGATCGACATCTGTTTAAGAGTAAAGGAAAATTTAATAGACCCAAAAAAGTTAAAGGCTATTTGCGTTGAGAAATTGAGGAATAGTAATGTTAATCTTTTGCTTAACCACAAAGCGGATAAGCAAATTCTAAAAAAGTATGATTTTGTAATAATCTGCACTTATGCAAATATAAACAGCCTACTTGGAAAAACCAAACAAAATAACTATCAATTTGAACTTTGTGAGAAAATTGTGGTTTCACTGCCAGATCAATTTAGGAGTAAGAGTATAGTAATTTTAGACGGTCCTTTTATGTGTATTGATCCTTATGGGTCAACTGGACTGTTTTTAATGGGAAACGTTGTTCACGCAATACATCAAGCTAATGTAGGAAAATATCCTCTAATTGATAATAAGTATAAAAATCTTTTGAACAAAGGCATTATAAAAAATCCAGAAATTACTAATTTCAGTGAATTTATTCGCAGTACAAAAGCTTTCATACCGTTGATAAGCAAGGCCAAACACATAGGTTCTATGTTTACAATAAGGACAGTTCTGCCTAATAAAGAAAGAACGGACGAAAGGCCAACAATTGTAAGGGAAGTCAACATGAAAACGTTTACTGTATTTTCCGGAAAATTAGTAAGTTGTATTAATGCGGCCGACGAAGTTTCTAAAATGATTGCAAACAATAACCCATAGGCTATTTGGACGAACCCGCTAAACTACGATATAATTCTAAAATTTGCCTAGTAGGTTGTTCAAAAAAGATTTTTTTTAGGTTTGGATACTCCTTCCTGATATTTCTTATATAGACATTCTCATTCTTTAGAATTTCTAATATTGCTCTTGAAAGATCTCTAGCATCTGGTCTGACAATCCTGCCGGTAATTCTATTCTGGATAATTTCAGGAAGAGCGCCAATATTTGTGACAACAACCGGCGTACCGAAAGAGAGCGCTTCCAGTGCAACCCTGCCGAATGACTCGGGGTAAATAGACGGCATTACAACGACTGATGCTTTGCGATAAACACTTGGTAAGTTCTTATAGTTGACACTACCCAGAAGTTTTATATGAGACCGGAGAGATTTTTCTTCTAGTACGTTTTTGATTTTTGGGAACCGGAGCGAACCGGCAAATACGAACATTATTTTATGGCTTTTAAGCAAACTTTTTGCAGCATCAAGTAATACCTCGATGCCCTTGCCTTTTGAAAGCTTCCCAACAAATAGAACCGATTTTATTTTAGAACGCGTAGCTTTTGGACGTTGAAAATTTGCTGTATTGTAAATGACTTTAACATCTTTAAATCCATTTGCTTTTAAATATTTTTTTTGAGAGATGCTAATTGTTGTAACTAAGGTAGCACGTTCTGCAAAAAACTTAATGATATTCCCTGCTAGTCTTGACCAAGTCACCCCAAAAAGAGCGTAAGTAATTGCAAATGGGTTTTTATTTGTGTAATTTTCGATAAACCATGGAAAGTCGGACAATAAATATTGCCAAAAATTACATGCCTTATACCTTTTTGTGTCAAAAAAACATCTACCAATGGGGCAAAAGATTTGTTTATCACGGATCGTAGCGATTACTGGTTTTTTTGTGAAAAATCCCGCAATGATTGCACCCGGTATCAAAAACTTACCATGAACATGAATTACGTCAGGATTTTCTGACTTAATAATTTTAAAAATCTGAAAAGCAGAAGTTGCAAAAAAGATCGGATTATTTTGCCATATAGGGTTAACTACTTTTCTGCGGTCATTGAGTCTTTTAGGAAAAGGGAGCCTAATAATTTCAATGCCATCGAGAGTCTCTTTGTCTTTCGCCCCATAATTCAATGTAACTATTTTTGCATCGATTTTATTTTTTTTGAGTAATTTTGCCAGCTCGTATACGCTCCACTCTGTACCACCCGGATTATAGGGATAAAAATAGTCCGCTAAGAGTAAGACCTTCATTTTGAAATTTGAGCTACTATTTTATAACCCGCTGTATCTTGTGGATATTTTTTAAGCATTTTTTGCTTCCATTTTGAGAGATATTTATAGACTGTCAATGATATTCCGCCCGTAAGATCGATGAATCCCTTAAGAGGAGTATCATATGTTACCGAAGAAATCGATTTAATTTCAAAATTTATAGCCTCTAATTTAGAAATGATTTCGTCTATAGGGTACTCATATTTATGATCGTGATCAGCATAGAAAAAAAGGCCGTTTTTTTTCAAAAGTTTTTTCCAGCTTGTATCTGGATTATCCGTTACTAAAAGAAGAACTCCATTGCTTTTAAGCAATCTTACAATTTCTTTTAAGGCAATATCTCTTCTTTTAAGATGTTCTAAGACATCACTACAAATAATTTTGTGAAAAGAATTATCTTTAAAAGGCAGTTTTTTATTGAGATCAACATGTAAGAATTTGACATTATTTTGTTTTGCTTTCTTCGCCAGTTTTTGAGCAATTTCTAATGAGCGTTTATCGATATCAATACCTATTGCTGTCCTTACTATTTTTGCGGCCTTTATCATGTCCGTACCCGTACCACAACCCAAGTCTAATAAACTGTCATTTCTGCTTAAATAATTTTTAAACCATGGCTCTTTCTTCTTAATTAGATGCTTTGGATGTATAGGTACTTTAGCTTTACGAGTCAGGTAAACGAGACGTATCGAGAGAGCAGATAAGTTTTCGCTTTTCTTTAAGAATTCAATAAAAATTCTCACCTTATAATTTCTTTTATTGCTTCCATGTTTAAGTCATATGTTCTCTTCCAGCTAAACAATTTATTAATTTTTCTTTTTGATTCAATCGAGATCCTTTTATTCAAATTCTTTTTTGTAAGCACCTTGACAATGCAATTTGCCCAAACGCTTGAATTTAAAGGAAGAGTAAAACCATCTTCTCCGTTTTTTATAATTTCTTTGAATGGTGGAATATTCGAAACTATTGCCGGCTTGCCAATTGACATAGCCTCTATAAGTGCAAGACCAAAACCCTCATCTTTCGAAGGCATAAGAAATATATTCATTCTATTGAACCAAAATGCTTTCTCTTCACCATATGCCTGATCTATAAAAATAACTTTGTCTCCCAGCTTGTTACCTATCACCTTTTTTTTTATTTCTGATTCTTGCTTCCCTTTGCCGATGAAAACAAGTTTAAGATTGGGAACTGATACTAACGTTTTTTTGAAAACATCTATCAAAAAGATAGGGTTTTTCCTGGAAATTATCACGCCCATAAAAAGCAAGATTTTATCTGATTTATCGATTAATTTTGCTTCAGCAGGCTGTATTGAAAATGACTTACTCAAAATTTTTTGGCCCCCATAAGTAACTGCTATCTTTTTATCTGGAATATTAAAACTTTCTTGTAACATCATTCTCATATACTCGCTTTGAACAATAATTTTCGTCGAAATTTTATATATTGCTTTTTCAATGAAAAAAAGTGTTTTGGAAGGTTTAGGGCTTACTGCACTTGCTAGAATCGGAACTTCTGGATGATAGATATGAAAAATAAGACCTGCCAGTCCTAAAAACCGCGGAGAGTGAATTCTTAAGATATCAAACTTTTCTTTCCGATAGGTCCTAAAAAGATAAGGAAGACAAAGCAAGCTATAAAGTATTGGTGGAAAAACATGTTTGAATAAGGAATAAGTAACATAATAGTTTTTTAATTTTCGATCGTAGATTTTCCCTTTTGGAAGATAAACGTAAACTTTTATATTTTTTTTTGTATATCCTTTCAAAGTCTCGTAATCATAAATTTCCCCTCCAAGACTAGAATTTGGCGATACGCCCAGTTGTGGCGAACAAATTTTTAGAACCTTTTTCATGCTAGCTTTAAAATTCTAGCCAACCTCAGTTTAAAACCAGATGGCAAAAGATATGTCATTAAAAATTTTTCTATAACTGCAAACAGAAGCTGATAAGAAAATTCTTCTTTTAAATTATTAACCTTCATAGCTAACTCCATTTTGTCCATCTTGGACATAGAGTTTTGAGAACGCCTTTTACTTGAAAGTCTTAGCATAAGAAGTTTTTTGGGAACATTGGCAATTTTAAAATAGTTCTTTGCTCTTAAAAGAAAATCGTAATCCTCTACAAAATCATACTGCGGATTATATCCTTTAAGTTTTATAAATACCTCTTTTTTCGCCATAAGGGTTGGGTGAATTACTGGGTTATAAAAGATTAAGTCCTTGTTAATGGATTTGTCATCTGTCGGGTGTTTCTTTTCCCCCACCTTGACGTCTTTTTCGTCTATTAAATCTGCCCACGTACCGCAAATGCCAATCGAAGGATTTTTTTTAAAAAATTCAATCTGAGTCTTAAATCTGCCAGATAAGCTAATATCATCCGCATCCATTCGAGCGACGAAGTCGCCCTGAGCTTGCCGAAGGGCAATATTTAAAGATGCGGCAAGACCTAAATTTTTCTTATTCTGAATAAGCTTAATCCTCATGTCACGGAGCGATTTTAGATAACGCCATGTATCATCTTTAGAAACATCATCAACAATAATGAATTCAAAATTTTTATACGTTTGCTTCAGAATACTTTTCACAGCCTCTTTCAAAAATGGCATTCCATTGTAAACGGACATTATGACGCTGATTTTTGGTTTGTTTCTCATTTTTTAAGTATTAAGACATAACTTGCCGGAAATATTTTCATCTTATTGTCTAGTGCGACTATTTTGGAAACAATCTTGTTATGAAACAAGACCCCCTTCTTGGATCCATGATAAGAATAGAACAGGCTACTCACTACTTTGTGGGAAAATTCTTTCCAAGAATCTTGCATTACCCCGAAGAGCTTAAAAGATAAGTGAATTATAGACAAAGGTATCAAAACTAAATATCTTGGCCAGCTATAAATCAGCATGAACAGCAAACCTAAAAATCCTCCAGCTTCATAACATTCAACTATTTTAAAGCCGGCAGATTGTACAAGTTTCGTGATTTGATATTTGCTGTAGTATCGAAAGCCATGCCTTCCAAACTCTATCGGCCAACTCCAAATACTAGGTACAGCAATGATTGCAAGTCCTTCCTTATTTAATAGACTAAATATCTTTTTGCAAACACCTCGATGATTTTTGATATGCTCAAGGGTCCATAAACAAGCTGCAATATCAAATTCCTGTTTTGTTTTAAAATTTAGAATATCACCTTTCACTATTTTTGTTTTTATATGAGTTGATTGAAATTTGGTTTTCTTCGGATTCGTATCTATTCCAAGATAATTAAGCTTTATTTTTAATGAGTCTAATAAATAAGGTAAAAATAATGCTCCACAGCCGATATCTATAATATTTTGGTTTGAAATTAGATATTTCTTAAAATTCTTATTTAGAAAAATAGTGGTATCCAGTCTTGAAGGTGAGAAAGGAATTTCCATTAATGCTTTAAAAAAGATATTAGGTTAAATTAATTTGTTGGCGAAAATTAATGTATACACTCCTCTTTTGTCGTGCATATATTTTTTTATAAGACTATTATAAAATTCACGGTCTGCAATATCCTCATCTATCATGATTACATATTTATATTTATTGATTTTTAATTCATTTGTTAGCGATTCTTCACTAGTCACCGCATAAGAGTAATTAGAGTAATAATTAGCAAATACCTCATAAAATGTTTTGAATCTTATTGAAACTATAACAGCCTCATTATCTTTTCGTTGTAATTCATTTAAAATCATCGCAACTTCTTTTCCCGGTTTGTTCATCTCAGTATTAAGTAGAGCTTTTGTGAATTTTATCCTCTCAAATACAAATGTGGCTAAAATAATTACTAATAAAGTAAAGATTAACATTCGATTAACCCCAAGTTTCTTGGTAACACCTGTAATTATTAAAAGCCCTAGGGCAGCAGAAATTGCCAAAAACGGCAGAAGATATACATTTAAAAAATCGTGTACAAAAACATAACGGCTAAAAACAATAGGATGAGCAACCCCTAAACCTAGAAAAAATAATAATGAAGCTTTTTGTAAACTAAAACGTTTATTTAAATTAAAAAAAATATTAATCGAAGAAAGTATTAGTATGACTCTAGTAAAGTATGCTTGAAGCCAGCTTATTTCTTGTTTAATATAATTTGTAAGAGTAAATTGAATTCCACCAAAGATGAAGTTTTTCTCAATGAACCGAAATTTAATAAGTGATATTTGTCCAGCGGTTAAAAAAGTTCCGGTTAAGATAAAGGAGTGGAATAGTTGCAAAAAAATGGTCAATAAAGTTATTAAAGTGGGGATAAGAAGCTTAATTTGGAATTTCCCGACAATTAAGCTATGCAATATCAATAGCGGGCCAAAATATATAATTGTCCATCCAAACATCCCTCCGATGAATAGCGAAAAGTTTAGGAGAAAAAAGAATAATTTCTGTTCTCTTTCTAGCCAAAGAGTATAGAGATAAAAAGAAATTAACATCATTGACAACACTGGCAGGTCCGGTGCGGGTAATTTTCCAAAGTAAATAAACATCGGGTTCAGAATGTAAAAAATGGAAGCCATTAAAGCAACCTTCTGGTTCCATAGCTTTTGACATATTAGAAAAAAGGCGAGCGCACCAACAGATGTGAATAAAGCCGGAACTAATCTTTCTGCCCACTCAACTATTCCGAAAATCGAAAATGAAACAGAGATTAATATCGACAAGAACGGCAAATAACTTGTAGTGAAGGAACGTAACTCTTCAACAGGGCCTTGTACATGGCTTGAAACAGCCCCAAACTTTAATTTCCATAAACCATATTTTAAATAATTTCGGGCTTGCATTCCTTCAAAAGCGCTCATAAAGTCGTGGTGACCTATAAATGGTTTGTTAATATTTATTGAAAGTATTAATAAAGCGAGCAGTAAAATAACTATAAAAATATACTTTTCAATTAACTTTAAAGGTATAGATAAATTCTTCACTTTTATTTTTTCTCTATCTAATTAAACTAGGGTGAATTTTTTACATCATTTTTGTTAAAAGACATTAATAATGGAAGAGATATTAATAACAAAGGTACAAAAGTTATTCCCCAGTAATCATTCTCCTTTACTGAAATAGCCGGTAATAAAATCAAGAAACTAATAACAGCTACAAATAAATATAATAGTTCATATTTCCGAGAAAGAATAATATTTAATATCAGCGACATAAAACCCAATAGTAAAACTAAATAATGTGTCTTTAACCCAAACAAAACATATTGTCTCATTGAAAAGGAGAGCATCTTGTGTAAATTTAAAATACTGTAGAAGTGAAATCTATCGACTGTTATATTAACTTTATTTGTTGACATCATAATATTAGTCACGTTATGCCAATGAAAAAAATAAAATAAAAAGAACACAATAATTGGCACAAGAAAATATTTAATTTCCTTTTTTTGGATAACTCTTAATAATAAAAAGCCTAGAACTGGAATAATAAACAATTCCCTCGATAAGATAGCCAATATAAGCCCCAAACATGCAACAAAGTAGCGTTTGTAAACTATTGCAACAAGTCCAATTAAAAAAAAGAACAGTCCCCACCATTCCGTAAAGAGAAAGGCTGTTTTATACTTCAGAGAATCATAAAAATAAGGAGCTATAGCGAGAGAACCAATCAATGACAATTTATGAGACATAAATTTCTTTAATAATAGATATGAGCAAATTAAAGATATAAACATAAAAAATACAAAGATTGTTAAAATATCTTCACCATTTTCAGAAAAAATATTCCAAAGATAAAATACCACTGGAGATCTCCACGTCGAAACTTTGGACTGAATTAAATTTCCCGAAGCATAGTTTTCACGAGCTATCTTGTAAGCAAGGTAATAATCGTTACCTTTTTCCATTAAATAGAAGGTTTTAAGAAAGGCAACTTCATCACTGGTATATGTCCCTAGTTCAGGTTCAGCAAGTTCAATATTAAATTGTTTTTGAATATAAGGTGTCAATTGGAATGAAATCATTATCAAAATATAAATGAATACTCCAACAAGTAATAACTTCTTAAGCATCTTTCGTAACGTTTTTGTAAACAGATAACGTTTTCTTAGCGATGTCGTCCCAACTGTCCATTTTCGCAACTCTCAAATGTTCTCTTTTACCTAAATCATTTTTATTTTTTAAACACCAAATAATGGCATTTGCAAGGGCAATGTAGTCATTTGGGGGCACGAATAGGCCATTGACGCCGTTTTTGACTATCTCTGCTATTCCCCCTGTTTTTGCAGCAATAATCGGCAAACCGCAAGCCATAGCCTCAAGAAGTGTCAATGGTTGGCCTTCGGATGACGATGGTAAAACAAATAGATGGGAACTTTTGTACTCGCGAATTAAATCAGCACCGGTCTTTTTACCAACAAACACAACATAGTTGCTTAACTCTAGTTTTCTTGTCAATTCTTTTAAATTTTTTTCCTCATAACCGTATCCAACCAGTGTCAATTTTGCCTTCGGAATCTCTTGGATAACGTCTTTCATTGCAATGATGAGATTGTCGACCCTTTTAATCTTGTCAAACCTTCCCACCCATAAAATCTTAGGGTAAGAAGCTTTTTTAACTTTGACCTTATCAAATTTTTTAAAATCGATCGCGTTTCCAATAACCTTAATGTCATTATTGACGTTTTTGATCTTTTTGAACGCTTCTGTAACTGAAATCACAGATTCATATTTGATTTTTGTAAGAATAAACCACTCCATAATTAATGACGGTGTAAATATCTTCCGATTTTCGAATAGCCTTGTACCGTGCACAGTTATAACCGCAGGTACTTTTTTAATGAAACTTACCAATTTTACAAAGGGAGCGGGCAAAAAAGGATGAACATGAATGAGTTGATAATCGTGCGTTAACAAAAAGGGTACCAGACTTGCCGAAAAAATTATTTTTGAAAGAGGACTTCCTGGATTGCTCTTTGAACCCAGCTTGATCACTTTCAGATATTTGGGCATTGTTAAATTATCTTTTCCGTTGTCTCTGGTGATAATGTCTATCTGATAATGTTTACCAGCAATTCGTTTTGAAATCTCCCAAGCATTAATTTGACCTCCGCCAATTGCCGGAAGCCACGTATCAATAACAACAGCAATCTTCATTGGATTTTTTTAAAGTAATCAAATATCCGCTTAAGACCATCTTTAAGATTCACTTTTGGTTCCCACCGTGTGGCATTTTTGAATTTTCTAAAGGAAAGAGAATTTCTACCAACTTCCAAAAAACTCCGCTTTTTGAATTTTTTATTGTCTCTTGCGCCGGATAATTCAAGAAGCCTTTCATACAAGCCTACGATGGATGTTTCGTTTGCTGTACCAATATTAAATTCACCGATGACGTTATCCTTTAAAGATAAAATACAGGCATCAACTACATCGGAAACGTAAATAAAATCACGTGTTTGCCTGCCATCCCCAAAAATAATTGTTTGGTAATTCTTTAAAATCTTGTCTATGAAAATAGCCACCACTCCTCCTTCAGCACTCATATCCTGCCTTGGGCCATAAACATTGGCAAATCTCAATGACGCATATGGTAAACCATGAATCTTGTAATAATTTCGCAAAAGATATTCGCTTAACAATTTGCTTACTCCGTACAGCGATATCGGCTCTTTGATATCTTCTTCATCAATCGGCAATTTTTTTAACTCTGCATATACAGCGGCCGACGAGGCAAAGATTATTTTTTTAACCTTTAAAACTTTTGCCTGCTCAAGCAACGATTGTGTTGCCAAAAAATTAATTGAAATATCTTTTTGAGGATCTTTTAGCGACTGGCCAATATCAGATTGGGCGGCAAAATGATAAATTACATCCGGTTTAATTTTTTTTATTAACTCTAGAAATTTTCCCGATGTTATATCTGTTTTTTCAAAGTCTGCTTTCGCATTTACATTTTCTAACTTACCTCTGGACAGATCATCGGCGACTATTGTTTTATGTCCCTCCTTTATCAAACGATCGACTAGGTGTGACCCGATAAAACCTGCTCCGCCAGTAATAAGAATTTTTTTCATTTTCTACGGATTAATGATTGATAATTTTTTTCGGTATCGATAGTTATTTCCCTCCAATTGTAAAATCTAGCAAGCTCCTTCGCGTCTTCAATTTTATTTTTATAAAAAGTATCATGTTGCAATAAACGTTTTATTTTTGCGGCTAAATCTGTTGGACTTCCCAGATTGAATAATAATCCTCCTTTACCGTTTTTAGTTACCTCTCTAAAAACCGGAATATCTGAAACTACGTAAGGGATACCTGCTGCTGCTGATTCTACTGTTGATATTCCAAATCCCTCCACAGCAGACGGCAATACAAAAAGGTGTGATTCATTTATTTTTTTAATTAGTTTCTGCCTTGGTAAATTCTCTAAAAACTGAATTTTATTTAATATTTTTAATTCTCTCGCGAGATGTAGTAATTCTTTTTTTTGCGGACCGCCGCCAACAATTAGCAGTCTAACTTTTTTTAATTCTCTTTCAACAAGCGCAAAGGCGAAAAACAAATCCTTGATTCTTTTGTAAGAAACCAGCCTGCTTATGCAAATTATTTGGGGAATTTTGGATTTATGAGCTTTTTGTTTAAACTCGCTTGCTTCAATACCGCATGGAATCGTTATAACTTTTGCTTTATCAACACCTGCCGCAATTAATTTATCCTTTGTTACGTTCGAGATAGCAATAAATAAATCGGCCGAAAAAAACAGGTTGGTTTTTTCTAATAAATACCCCACGAGTCCCCCTAAAATCCCTGAAGTTTTTATCCATTGACCGATGAAGACATCCGGATACCAAAAAACGGCCGGAATTTTTTTGCTGCTTGCGATCCTTTTTGCAATAAAATGATCATTAAAATTTCCGCCGTCGACAATATCTATATCGAGCTGCTTCCCGACATTGATGGCATCCATTGTAAAGGCTATCCGTTTGTGGGTTTCTAAAACGCTTGGGGCACCTGAGTTATATGAAATTACTGGTCCCACTCTCAGTATTTTAAAGCCGAACATTTTTGCTGAAGGTTTTGTTTTCGGCTGCCTGGTGCAAATTACGGTTACTTGGTTATTTTTAGCTAAGTTTTTTGCTAAGAAAAACGTCCTTGCCTCCACACCGCCTGAAAATTTCAGATCTTTCCCTTTGGGGAAAAAATCAGAAACTAAAAGTATTTTCATTTTTTAGGCTTTTTGCGGTTTTTGCGGTTTTTGGAAGAGCCGGAAAGAGCAATTTCGCGAATTATGTAGGTAATCTGATGCCTTAAATCCTCAATCATCACATAAATCCTAAAGATTAAATAGAAAAGGAGAGCCAAAGAGACGTAAACAATGATATCTACTCCCCTTCCTACTCCCAAAAACCCGGCTATTTTCGTAGTAGTTGCAGGAAGAGAAACTCCGATAAGCGCAGCTGTCCAAATTAAAAACCAAAAAACAGCCACTCTTGTTGAAATAACGTTCTCTTTTAGCCGCAGGTAAACTCGGCTTAATGCAAAGATTACAAATGCCAGAAGTAAAATTTGAATTGCAGTAAACATAAATTTTTGAAAAATTACAGCTGAACGGAAGTATTATACTATCTTAGTAGTCTAACCAGAAATCTTGCGAAAGTAGGAATGGCATTTGAATTCTTTTGCCCCTTTTTGCGGGAATACTCGGTATAAATCGCTTTTATCGGCACCTCGGCTATTTTTAAATTGTTTCTTTTTGCCTCAAGTAAAATCTCCGAAGAGAAATCCATCCGCTCTCCTTTAAAATCAATAAGATTTAAGGCTTTTTGACTAAAAGCACGTAATCCAGATTGTGAATCTGTTGTCAGGACTCCATAGAACAGAAAGGTGACAAGATTGGCAAACCAATTTAGAAAAAATCTGTCAAGAGGAACGTTTTTTGATTTTTTGAAGCGCGAACCGATCACCAGATCTGTCTTTTTTTGGATAATCGGCAAAATAATTTTTTGGATATCGGAAGGATCATGCTGGCCATCGCCGTCAAAAGTCACCATAACATCTGCTTTTTTTACTCTTGCGTATTCCATTCCGGTCTTAATAGAAGCGCCCAAGCCTCGATTAATGACGTGGTCAACTATCGGAAATCCCGCTCTTTGTACTTCAAATTGCGAATTGTCTGTTGATCCGTCGTTTATGACAACTACATTTAATTCGGAGACGCCTCTTATTTTTTTGGGGATCGATTTTAAAACTTTATAGATTACCGCAGATTCATTAAATACTGGAACTATAATAATTAGCTTTACCACTTTTTAAGTTCGGGCAACAAGAAAAATACCCAAAAGCATAATACCGATGCCTATTAACCTTAAAAGAGAAACATTTTCATTTAAAAAAACTACAGATCCCGCGGTGGTCAGAAGAAAAACAATTGTGGCAAAAATCGGATATGCCCGTGATAAATCATTAAAACTTAAAATTCTTAGCCATATTAGGAAAGAAAACCCATAAAGTGCGACACCGAAAATGACAAAAGGGCTAGTCACCGCTTTAGTTAATTCTATAAATAATTGCGCTTTTTGTCCTGATAATCCGCCGAAGGAAGTGACTCCTTTTTTGAGAAGAATATTGGCCGTGACGTTTGAAAAAACGCTTACTAGAAGCAAAAGGTAAAAACTCATGCAGAAATAATATCACAAATTTTACTTTGACCCCAAAACAAGTCATGCGATCCAATATCCTCTCGTAAAGATAACTGTCAAGGCAGCCAACATTACAAAAAAGATAGAAAGAATAATCGTTTTTATTATGGTACTTTTGACCTGTGCCAGAACAATATACATTGGAAATGCTACTAATATATAGCGCGGCATAGATGCTAGAGTTCCCGATAGTGTTGGAATTAACACCGCGGCTAAAGAAAAGATCAGCCACTCACCCTTGACTTTTTTGTAGGCAAAGAAAAGTAAAGTCAAAACTAATATAGTCGAGGAAAGCTCAAATATTGAGTTTAATAGTGGTACACCCTGAGCAGTTACTATAATCTTAATATACCTCCATACAACTTGAGGAAGCAGAACTATTCCTTGAACTGACCGCTCTTGTCCAAAAACTTGCTGGGCGGAAATAAAGTAAAAGGGTTTTTTAAAAACTAAAGTTAGATACGCAATGTAAGATAAAATTCCGAGAGGAATAATTATTAAGGGTATGATTGTAGATTTTGTCTTTTTTGGCTTTAACGTCAGTGTCAAAAAGATTCCAATCAGCCGAGTTGCAGAGGCCAAGGCTCCCGTAACTGAGGCTAAAACGAATCTTTTTTTATGGATTAAAAAGAAGTAGCTTATTATCAGAAAGAAAAATAAACTCTCCGAATAAGCAGATCCGAAATAAAAAGAAGTCGGGAATGCTAATAGAAATGTTACAGACCACATGGCAATTTTATGGTCGTAGATATCATTAATCATTCGATAAAATAAAATTAATCCTGCAAGAAAAGCGACATTAGAAACGACAAGCGACGACAGTAAAAAGTTGCCAAATGTAATGTAAGAAAAAAGTTTTATTAAAATTGGGTAGAGCGGGAAAAAAGCTTGTGTAAATTCTTGTTCATAACCGTCTTGGGCAATTCTGATATAGTGTACGCCGTCAAAATTGGCAGATGTCCATACGGGATATGGCAGGTTAAAATTCGCAAGGATTGACTTATACGGAAACCTATCACCGAAATTACTTATGAAAAGAGGAGAATATGAGGCTATCAAAAACAAAAAACTTCTCCAGACAATAAACGCGGCTATTAAGACAACGTAGGCGTTTTTAAAGACTGGGAATTTCACCTATTTTATGACAGAACGATAGACATTCGCAGTTTCCAAAGCTACCCTGCGCCAGGAATATCTTTCAGCCTCTTTTTTAAATTTGTCCGACAATCCATCCAGTTTATCCTGTGGCAAACTAAACACTTCTTTCACCTTCTTTGTGATATCTTCCGGGTCAGTAGGCTCACAGAAAAATATACCTTCTTTGGAAATTTCAGGAATCGACGCAACATTTGAAGCAACAACTGGAGTCCCGCAAACCATACTTTCTAAAATAGACAAGCCAAAACCCTCATAATATGAAGGCATCAGGGTGACTTGTGCCAAATTATAGATTCCAGCAAGATCACCTTCTTCTACAAATCCTGTTTTTAGAACCCGCTCATTTAATCCCAGCTTTCTTATAAGACTGTTGATTCCCCTGGTTTGTAAAAGAGTGTTATCCGTCAGTGCTTTTCCTACCATTACTAAATCGATTTTGGATTCTTTTATGGCTCTGAGCATATTCTCTATGTTCTTGTGCCAGTTTACGTCACCGACATATAGCGCAAAGTTATTTGGTAATTTATATTTTTTAGAAATTTCATTTAAGAATTTTTGATCATCAATTTTTTTGAAGCTTGAGGATGCCGCGAGATAAATTACATGGATTTTACTTTTCGGAAATGAAAGTTTGTTTGCTATATCCTCTTTTGAAGTTTTGGAGTCACAAATTACTGCATCTACTTTTTTGAGGGCAATTTTTTGGAAAAAAAAGTTAATTCGTCCTTTTATCCCAACCGGATAATGCTGGGGAAATACTAGAGGAATCACGTCATGAATCGTTACGATTCTGGGTTTATCCCTTCTGAGCGGTAAGGTCCGGAAATACAGATCGAAGTAAGGGTAATGAACAAGATCAGCGCTTGGGGGAACTCTACCGTGATCAAAAAAAACAAAATCAAGATTTTGCTTTCCCCTCTTGAATTCCTCAACCAAATTCTTGGTATAGGTGCCTATTCCCCGCGCCTTATGTTCTGTATTTAGTGGGCTTGTGTCAATTGCAACCTGCACTTGGAAAATTATATCAGAGGGGTAATGTCTTTGGGCAGTCATTTCAATCGTATTTAGGTCACTTTTCTCATTCAAGCGCGTTTTCTATCATAAATAGTCTTAAAAATCATTACTTTTCCCGAAGATTTTTGGATAATGACAGCTAATAATTAAGGATCACCTTGCAAGAAGGTTCTCGGATTAACAGGAATTCCAAATACATCGACTTGAAAGTGGAGATGAGGGCCCGTTGACCATCCTGTTGTTCCCTCAAGTCCTATCACTTGATTAGTTGTTGTTATTTCCTGTCCTTTAATAACAAATATTTTATCCAGATGTGCATAGATTGAACTGATATTATTGCCATTATCAATAATAATGTGTTTGCCAAAACCCCAGAATATCTCCCCTGCATAAATCACCTTTCCCGGCATAAAAGCAGTAACCGGATCACCTATCTGTCTAAATGGATTTGCAATATCAATACCAGAATGGAGAGGTTGGAAAGGAAGGTCCGATTCTCCAAATTCAAGAGTTACAACGCCGTGCACCGGCCAGACGGCATTTGTCTGAATTTCACTAATTATCTTACCTGTTGCCGGATCATGAATTTGAACCGTATTGTTTTGTAGATTTTTCGTAGCAAGTCTATCGGATATTATGTCTATACCGACGTTTGTTAGGAGAATTACCGCAATTATCGGGATAAGGAGAACTAAAAGAAAGGTAAAGATTACAAATCTCAGCTCCTTTTGCATTGAGAAGGCTGCAACTATGCTTTTGAATAAAAATGGGTTCACTTGGTTCTAAACTTCTCAGCCGGTGAAGTAGTAATGAATGGATGTTCTTTTTCCGATGCCACGACTTTAATTGCAACATGGTTTTGGTCAGCAATTATCAGCGCTTCTCCTCGATCACAACCAAGCAGAAATTTCTGTTCGTATTCACTTAATTTAAACTCTTCCGCAACACCTTTAATGGTTGTCGTGTCTTGCCTCATTAGTATTCTTAAGGATGCCTGAGAAGCAATAGCCTTGCCATACTCGCTGTTTAGAAAGTCATTTGCCTGCTGGGAAATAATTGAAACTCCAAGGTAGTATTTTCTTGCTCGTCTGGTGAGACCTGAGACAAACCTTGCGCTTTCTTCGTGTTGCAAAAGTATCCAGCCTTCATCAATTACCAAAAGTCTTTTTTGCGGATTGCTTTTTACTTGGTTATATACAAAATTGGCAACAACCATCATGATAATCTGCCTTAGAGATTCGCTTAAATCTTTTATGTCAAAAATAACTAAGCGGTTGTCAAGTTTAATGTTGGTTTGGGAATCAAAAACACTGGATAAAGATCCCTTTACGTATTTTTCAAGCCTATTTGAGAGTTTTCTTTGCTTCATTACCTTTAAGGTTTTATATAAATCTAAAAGTCGCGGATATGTTTTTGCTTTTCGCGGTCTTCCCCTATGAGGCTTACCGTTTGTTTTAACCTGAGTTATGCCTTTTAAGGACCAACCGAATTGTTTGTAGGTAAGAATAATTGCCTTATCAATAGCGGCTTGTTCCTCTCCTGTTAGTCCATCAACCATAAGAGAAATAATCTCCGTTAAATCCTGGATATGCTCGGAAAGATTTTCTTCGCTGCCATATGAGTTAGTTGTAAAGTCAAAGGGATTGATCTTTTCCTTCGATTTGGCAGATAGCTTGATATAGGTTCCGCAAACAGATTCCGAAAGTTGTTTGTATTCGCGCTCCGGATCAATAACAATTACCTTTGTTCCCTGCATAAGCTGCCTTAGAATCTCAACTTTTGCTGTATAGCTCTTGCCGCTACCCGATTGGGCAAAAACAATGCTGTTTGCATTATTTAGTGAAAATCTGTCAATCGTCACGAGCGAATTATTTGACTTGTTGATTCCATATAAAATACCGGACTCCTGAACAAGTTCTGACGATGTAAAAGGAAAGGTTAGGGCAGCAGAAGAACTGTCAAGATTTCGTCTTTGATTAAGCTGGTTTTCGCAGCGAGGCAAAACAGATTGCAAGCCTTCCAGTTGCTGAAAAGTTGCGACTTTAATGTAAAAAAGTCTAGTTGAAAGAACAGTCTCAAGTAAAGTTGTTATTTTATTAAGCTCAATTAAAGAATCCGCAATTATCGTTATATAAATTGAGACTTGAAAGAGCTTTTCCTGTCCTCTTTGGATTTTATTTTTAAGTTCAACTGCCGATTCAAGCGGGTCGGTGATTTCAGAGCCTATGATCTTTCCCGATTGTTGCATCACTCTTTTTGTTGACTCAAGCTCCGTTATTTTTCTATTTAATTTTGGCAGGGCAAGCATTGGGTCAACCTGCTCTATGTGGTAGGAAATATCAACGTTGTGGTTAAAATTAACAAGCATTGAAAGCCAGCCAGTGCTTGCAGTATATGGAAAACCGGAGATAAATAATGTTCGAACATACTTTTCCTCCATTACAAGGTAAGTTGACTGTTCTTCAAGCCCGGAGTAAGAAATTAAATCAACCTGGTCTTGGCCTCCAAAATTTAGCTGCAAGGCCTGTTGCGCCTGTTTTTTTCTTTTACCCTTTTGCCTATTTAACTTAAAGTAATCCTTAAAATTAAAACTAGATAGCATAATTTTTATTAAATAATGCTTCAAAAGTCTGCGCTTTTAATTCCTGAAACTTAATGTGGTCAAAGTTATAGAACTTATAGAATAGTTCCAAAAGTTCAAGATTGTTAAGTGCACGTGTTTTCATTTCGAGCCTCTCAAGTCCTTTGGCAACAATATCTTGATTAAGCAAAATTTGCTCGCGAATTAATGCAAAATCGCCGGTATTATCGTTTGGTGAGTAAGGTATCACAACATAGAAACGGCGGGATAAAATCTTGTTTCCAGAAACAAGATTGCGAATAAAACCGCAATAGTTTTTCATTTGTTCTCGGTATATCTTTTCGCTTTCCTTGCCTTGGCTCTTTGAAAAGTCTTCCAGGTAGCGGTCTATATCAACTTCTCTAACGCGAATTAAAATCTGAAGAGTGCAAGGAAGTGAGTTTAGAAAGTTCTGGAAGTTATCAATTAAAACGTCCTGCTCATCTTCACTTTTAAGTTCAAAATTAACAGATGATGTTTCAAGAACGGTTCTGTAGCGATTGCCGGGCAAAATTAGTACATTGTCTTTTACTTCTTTAATTTGAACTTGTCTTCTTGATGATACTTTTGAGTGATTTATGCGCATTTATGTTATTTATGTTTCTTTCCTGTTAAACCTAACGCTAAAACTTGTCCTGGGATTTGCAAGTATAGCTTCCATTCGAATAAGATCGGAAATTGAAAGCGTTCTTGATTTTGCAGCCTTTTCTTTGACCGCTTTTGCATGAACAGTCTTTGTTTTGGCGGGTTTTAACACAAACTCGATATTTCTTGTCGTTAAATCATTTTTGTTGTAGACATAATAACGGGGGCGAAGATAATAAGCGGATAAAATAAAAAGCCAGTTCAAAACAACTTTCCCTTTAATGCGCAGTGCCAAAATTCCACAAGAAAGAAAAGTTATTATAAAAAGCGGAATTTTATACACACTAAACGCAAGTTTCGGAGAAAAAGTAGCATAGATAAAAGTTGCAATAAAAAGAGATGCTAAAAGAAGAACAATTTGTGTCAAATTAAGGTTTGCCCCAATTCTATCCTCAACCGTTGTGATTTGAGCGGGAATTACAGTTGTTCTCATGCTGTCACCCTCCTTCTTGGTGTAACTTTCTCCGGTGTCGCTACCGACCCCGTGTTTTGTGAGGAAGAACTTATTACATTCATTATTTGTCCACTGACTTTTTTAATCATGCCTCGTCCTGTGTTGTAAAACACAAGCTGCATAAGCATCCCCGGCGTTTTTAAAAGGGTGAACAACAAACCAACGCCAACAAGAATTGAGATAAGAGAATTGGTGCCCTGTTGGCCTGGAATTGTTAGAAATGCCGATGCGAGCTGAATTACAACAACATGAACGAAAATTGAGAAAACCATGATTATATATGCCTTAATTGATATTTCGGCAAAATCTGAAAACTTGGGAAATGCCCAAAGAAGAAAGATTAGCGGTGATAATACCGCGCCTAAGGCGACCATTATTAAGCGAGTTATGTAAAAGAGCAGTAAAACTACCGCCAGAATTACGAAAAGAAGCATAAAAATTAGCGTGATTATTGCAGTTGTACCTGTTGTAAGCGAAGCAGGATTAAAAGCGTTTAAAATCCAGGCGGCCTCTATACCACCGGTTGCATGAAGCAGGGCCCCAACCAGCGTATTGCCAGCAACAACTATCCAATTAGCCCAGAATAGCGAAGTATTGGCAAAAAGAAATGCAATTCCAACACGAGGCAGTAAATGTTTAAATTCAATCTCTCCAAAGCCAAATGTTGAGGCAGACATTACATGAAATCCGAGAAGCGCAATGACAATTGCAAATAACGAATCGGTAATTCCCAGGATAATCAACCAAAAGTTGAAAATAACGGAGTTAGAAATCATTTCGGGGGTTGTAGTAAGGAATGAAATTATCCCGTCGACCAACGGTTTTGTTGCGGACTGGACTATGTTTTGTAGGAATCCGGCAATCGCATCAAGTAAGACTTGGGTCAAGCCGCCTGTTGGAGTTATCGGTTGAATAGGAGTAAGACTTATGGCAGTTGCGGTTGTGTCGGGGGAAGGATTTGAAAATGCGCTTGATAAAATAGACTGGATAACTGTTGCGCCAAGTATAAGTACTAAACCAATAAGAGCGTTTCTTAAAGTTGTCTTTGCTTCTTCTATGGCATCGGGTTTCCCGGTTGAAGTAATATATTTGTATCCTGCATAAACTATAAAAAAGACGGAAGCAATTGTTCCAATAATTATAAAAGTATTAAGAGTTTGACTTGTAAATGCCGCAACTTCAGAGTTTTGTGCAGCAAACACCGGAGTTGCCGCTCCAAGAACGAATAGGGCCGAGGTTAATAAAGCCGTAAGTAATTTTCTCAATTTTTCCTTCTTTTATTGGACGCCACCAAAAGCACTTGTTGCCACTTGTGTCACAATATTGCTCAGGACAAATGCTCCAAGTACCAGCGCAAGACCGAGACCTGAATAAATAATTGTTTTCTTGGCACCTTCCAGAGCTTCGGGATTACCAGAACTTGTAATGTAGCGGACTCCTCCGAAAACAAAAAATCCGGTTGCCGTAATTCCTGCTAAGGCAACAAATATTTGAATAATATTTTTGATAAAGTTTTCAATTCTTGAAACATCTGCGCCTTGGGCAAAAACAGGAGAGGCAATAAAAAGAGAAGCGATGATAAGTGATTGTAAAACTATTAGTTTCTTCATGCTTTCACCCCCTTTCAAAACAAAAAAACTGCCCAAAAGGCAGTTTAAGAACAAACAAAATCTAAGTGTGTCAGTTTATATCAAAGATGAACACTCAAGTCAATAGCTTTTAGCAAAATGATTCTTTTGCTCTAATAAGCTAAAATTAAAATTCTTCTGTCAAATTACCCGCTTTTTTGCTAAAATCGTTGGGCAGAAAGTTAAAACTAACCAAGATAGGACAGGAAGTGATGTTGGCGAAAGGCGCTATCACCGAGAGGACATTATTAAACTGATATCAAAACCTAAATAAGATGAGTACAGACTTAACCTTTATTACAAACGGGCCAGAAGCCAATCTCTTAGACAGATTTAGAGTTTTAATCAAAGACGCCAAGTTTTTTGATAGCTTGGTTGGTTATTTTTATATATGTTATAATATAAACTGGAAGTGAGAATTATAGTTACCTGCAGTTAAAGTATGAAAAATAACCTTATCCTTTCTCTTTATAAGAAACCTCAGACTGTTTTTACCTTACAGGAGATAGCCTTGCTATTTCCAGAGATCCCTTACAGCAACCTCAAAAAGCGAATGTCCTATTTTGCTAAGTCAGGCTCTATTAAAAAGTTGAGTAGGGGAGTTTATGCTAAAGATCAGTTTAACGTCCTCGAGTTAGCTAATAAGCTCTACACGCCTTCATATATTAGCCTTGAAACGGTACTTCAAAAAGCTGGCGTGACGTTCCAATATTATGAAAGCGTTTTTGCTGTTTCGTATCTTTCTAGAACAGTAGAAGTGGGGGAATATACGATTGAGTACCGAAGGCTGAAAAAAGACATACTTTTAAACAAGCAAGGAATTGAGGAGCAGGAGAACGTGGTCATTGCCTCACCGGAACGGGCGTTTTTGGATGCCGTGTATCTCTATAAAGATTACCATTTCGACAACTTAAGCTCTCTTGATTGGGAGAAAATCACCGAACTAAAAAACCTCTATGGTAGCCGCAGATTTTTAAAGCGGGTAGAGGAGTATTACCAAGTTTATAAAGAAGAACATGCTTAACCAGACAAAACACCGAGTCACTTTAGTTGATATTTTAAAAAGCATTTACGGTGATCCCGACCTGCGGACAGTTTTAGGATTTAAAGGGGGAACGGCAGCGATGCTGTTTTATGATCTGCCTCGTTTGTCAGTTGATCTCGACTTCGATTTATTGGATGCAGAAAAAAAGAAACTTGTATTTAAGAAAATGAAATCTCTCCTTGAAAAACATGGGGTTTTACGTCAGGCAGTAGAAAAAAGAAACACTATATTTTTTCTCATCAGTTACGAGAGGGAAAAACATACAATCAAGGTAGAAATTTCCAAACGTAAAGGTGCGAGTGGCTTTGAACCCAAGGGTTATTTGGGCGTTACCGCCTTGGTGATGAAACCAGAAGACGTGATAGCAGGTAAGCTATCGGCACTTTTAACCCGTCGGAAATTTGCTATGCGCGATGTTTTTGATATGTGGTTCTTTCTTAAAAACAATTGGCCGATTAACGAAACGGTATTAACAGAAAATACTGGGCTGTCTTTGAGTAAGGCACTTGAACTGGCGATAAAAAAGGTGAGAGAGATTGATCAAAGACAGATTTTACAGGGGTTAGGAGAACTTCTGGACGAGAAACAAAAAGTGTGGGTAACGGAGAAGTTGATAAATGAAACGGTTTTTTATCTGCGTGATTATAGGTACAGACACATACCGGTATCCGAGAATATTCCTGTTTTAGATATCGACCCCGGGGTGGGGGGTACTGGTGGACCCGAAGGGCATTTTGTGCATTTCTATGCGATCAACACCGGCGAGAGAGTTGCTATTGACGTGAGATGGGGTATTCGTGGCTTTGCGTATGAGTGGAGATCGCCAGATATTTTTGTCATGCGTCCCGCAGACAGGAAGAAACTTGAATATAAGATTTCGGATGAAAGGCCGTTTAAAGAATTTGTCCCAGAGCTTAATATCTTTTTTGAATACAAGGACAACAAGGGAGTTAGCTACTTTACCAGACGAGAATTGATACTTGAGAAGGTGCCATCTGGTGCGTTTTATAACATTACAAAGGTGGGGACGTTCCATCCGGCAGTTGTTCTACAAGATTCAAAAATTAGAAACGTAAGCGATCCGTATATACGCGACAACCTGATAACAAGAGTGGATGTAGATGTTGAAGTTAATGGTGAAATAAAACAGGTACAAGTGGGAATAGGCCCTATTCTTATAAAAGTCTTTGGTTTTTCAGGATATGAACTTAAAGCTGCTTTTTCAGAGCTTGTACAAAGAAAAGTTGGAAATATGTTGCGGGAAGGTAAATTACAGGATCATGTCTTTACTGGTAAGGAAATGCCAAAAAAGCCATTATCGGGATTTGAGGCATATAAAGCATTGCGCGACTCATTAGATAGGTAAATCAAAAATATGATGAAATCTAACTGGCCGGTGAAAAAATTAGGAGAATATGAAGGGTAAGGAAAAATTTGAAAGGTTTGAAAACTTTATTAGTGCTTTTGGTGCAACCAGACTACTACTTCAAAGATCTTACAAACAGGGTTTTCTGATAGAAACATTAGTTTTGTACGCAGCTATTGTCGATGGATTTTGTCGTATTGCGCTGATTCTTAAACAACAAATTGAAAATAAGAATGCTGATTTTGATATATGTCAAGTACAATATTAATCTACTTCTACTTTATGCAGGACCTCACTTTTCATTCCTTGTGACTTTATTTCACTCCAAGTCGACAAATAAAATAGGATATTCGCATCCTCATCATAAAGCATTTTGCTTATCTGTCCATCAAGATATCTCTTAGACCTGTTGTTAGGACAAACCATTATCACTTCGGGGAAGTCGTGACCTGTATGATCTTGCCAATACTTTTTATTAAAATAATTGGAATATTGCTCAACACGTTTTTTTAAATCTTTGTTAAGGGTAAAGTTATCAATAATATCGAGGAAATATCTTTTAGCAGATTTATCTTTTCCCTCTAAAGCAAAATAAGCGTCGGGTTCGGGTAATACTATATATCTCATTCCTTTTAAATCTGTATTTGTAAAGAAACGCAGCTTTACCTTATTCTTTTTTGCAAGCGACAATAATGAAATGTATATCTCACTCAAAAACATACAATGTTTTTTAAACTGAAAAGTATATTTGTGTTCTCTATAAATTCGGTCCAATAATAAGACTTGAACATCTTTTATTTTCTTTTCTTTGAAATAACGTCTGCTCGTGAGTCCTAAAGAATAGATAGCAGCAGTACCCCCAAACTTTTTGGAGTAATAGCGTTTTAGATATTTTTTCTCGGTTAAGTCGTTAAGCCAAACTCTTATTTTTTCTCGATGTTTATGATTGAGAAGTGTTTGGATATGTTGGGTATTTAAGAAGCGGAATTTATATAAAAGTGTTAGTATTTCTTTTTGTCTTTGTTTTAATTTAGGAAGTTCGGTTTTCATTGAAGTATTTATTACACCTTGCGTCTTTCGGTCTCATTTATTTCCCTCCTTATATTTATATAAGGAATATATGGGTAAAACTTCTGCATAATTCAGGTTCATTTCTATCAAAAAACAGTAGTCAAGGGTTACTACCGTTTTATTGCGGTGTGAGAAAATCTACACTTCTTAGGATCATACCCTCCCGACCTTTTATTTTCGTTTCTTTCTGTAATTTTGCCGGCGCTTTAGCAGGCTCTGGTTTTTTATAAACAATCGCGTATAAGTCTCTTGATGATTGGATTAGATTGTCCATTTTTGACTGGTCTGCTTTTATATTTACAGGGACCGTAATACCAGAAAAGGGCTCTTCCGGATTGATAGCCCCTATTTTTGCGTAAAAGCGAAATGACGGAAGGTTGGCAATTTCATTATTTTCAACATACGGAGCAAATTGGGGCAGCATCAGTTTCTCATCCTCGGGGTTGGCGCTTCTAAAAGAGACTACAGTTCCTACATTTGCAAGGATAACATTTACTAAATTTCTGTCCTTTTGTTGGGAAGTGGATTGCTCGGCCATAACGAGATTTAATTTATATTTTCGAGCTTCCGATAGCATCTGAATAAATGAGGGCGTTGCGAAATTCTGAAACTCGTCAACGTACAAATAAAATGGTTTTCTTTTCTCGGATACTGTCCTTGCACGTTTCAATGCCGCCAGTTGTATTTTTGTAAGGGTTAATATTCCTAGAACTTCCGAAGTATCCTCGCCCAATTTTCCCTTTGAAAGGTTGCATATTAGTATTTTCCCATCATCTAAAATCTCGTCAAAGTTTATAGTTGATTTTGTTTGCTCTAATATTCTTTTGGCAGATGGGGAGAAAAGAAATCTTCCTATACGGGATGTTGCAGGTCCAATCATCTTAACTTTCTGATAGTCGCCTGCCTTCCCGAACTCATACTTCCAGAAGTTCTTCAAATTCTCATCCTCTAAATTATTTGTAGTCTGTTTTTGAAAATCAGGATTAGTCAAAAGGTTGTAAACCGTAAAAATGGTAGGGTTCTCAAGCGTCAATGCAGTTTGAATTGTATTTCTTAAAGTATATTCAAGCCTATGTGCATGAGCAGACCAAACTTCGGCAAAGATTTTGCGAAATAGTGAGATAACGCTTTCCGTTATAAGTTCTTTTTCGCGTAATTGGTTATCCTCATCAAGTCCCGGAGTTAGTTCAAGAAGGTTTACTCCGATTGGATATTTTATATCATCGGGATTAAAGTAGATAAGCTCATCCGTTCTGCTTTTTGGAATACTTAAAAGTAAACTTTCCGCTAAATCTCCGTGAGGATCAACTACTGCTACTCCCTTACCATTCTTAATATCCTGAGCAGCCATTGATAAAATCATTGTTGTTTTACCTGTTCCTGTTGCGCCAATTATATACATGTGTCTAAATCTTTCCTCTTTCGTAAGTCCTATATCTGTAGCGCTTCCGGCATAAGTATTTTTTGCAAACACGACATCCAAGTTGTTTTCTTTTTTCAATGACAGCGGGGCAGGAAGTTCTTTACTATGAACTTTTACAATATTTTCAGTTTGCGTAACGCTCGTAAAAGGAAAATGATATAGGTCTGAAATTTCTGAAGCGGATAGTAGATACGGACTACTGTTGGAAACAATAGATAAAAGTCTTTTTTTAAAGTTTAGCAACAGTAGTTTACCAAACAAAGTACGTTTCTTTTGAAATGATTGATAGGAAGGAACGGAAAAAACAGCAAGAGAAGATCTAAAGCCTTTTATTCTTTCATTGAGATCTTTTTTATCTTTTACGATAACGAGTAGTCTTAATCTTGTCTCAAAAAGTGACTGGTCAATTTTTTCCTCAATAGACTTTACGATTTGCTGCTGGAAACTATTTATTGTCCGTACTTGTTTTGCCTGATTATATGATGGTTGTAATATATGTATGGTCGGGAGCTTTATAATTCTGTTTAGGTACCCTAAAACGTCCTCCCCACGTAGTATTTTCCCCTTGATAATGCTTGTTTCTCTCTTCTGAGTTGGCGCAAGAACTATTTGAAAGGACACAAGTTCTCTAGGAGATAACTTTGTCATCATACCGGTAATGTAGGCTACGGGGTCATGTTCTTTTAGAATATTTTGTTTTTCTAAGGGATACGCAAAGTGACGTTTTAGTTTAAACTCCACAACTTTAGTATGAAATTGAGTATGTTTTTCGATGTTCTTTGGTAAATACTCGTCTAAAGCCTTAACGCTTACCTGAAACATATATGACAGAAGGTTCCTTTTAATATTATTTGCTTCTTCGGACGTTGTCCTTACCAAATATCTAATTCCTTTATCAAGAGTTGATACAATTTCAAAGGAAAATATATTTTTACGACCTAACAGCCTATCCAAAAAGGTTTTCGTTTCTGCAAGATTATGAATGACCGCAAAAAGCTGCTGGGTGGTATATGCCGATTTCTCTGTAAAAGCCGGTGGGGTTAGTTCGAGAAGAATAGACTTCTCATTTAATAATTTTTTAATAAGGAGGATTTTACGGATGGTTAGGATAATAAGTATAAATAGTGATAATGGTGCTAAAAGACTAAAAAATATTGATGGTATATGTAAGTCAAGTGCTAAGTATTGATTGAGATTAACAAACCTACCAAATATATAGTCAACTCTTAAATTCTGAAGACTTATCATGCCCTCTTAAGGGCAGTTTTATTAGGCAGATTTGTACACCGAGTATAGCACAAAAAAATTATTGGAATAGCGGCTCAGTGCAATTCTCAAACCAAACAAAAACCCACCTTACGTGGTCTTTGATAAACTCGTTGAGGTGGGCAGATCTTGCAAGATCTTATTTTATTTCTTTGACTTCTTTTTTCTTTTCTTAGCCATTTAGGCTTGCCTCCTTCCTTTAAATTTGCCTATACAAAATTGTTAGCAAGTTTTGTGAACAATTACAAGTGGGCAAATCGAGGCTAAGGATTATTTATATTTGACCAATACTTTACGTACGCATAGAAATGGTGTGCTGAAGAAAAAAGCACCCAAATAAATCCCCTGAAGCCGTCAACATAACCTTTATGGCGAAAATATATGTTTATGAAAGTTAAAACCGGCTTTAGCATCATGTAATAAAAAATTGACCATATTCCCCTGCCCGGGTTCTTCTTTCTTAGTTCTTCCGCGGTCAAATCTGTATATCGATTTGCTCTTTTCAAATATCTTTCAAAATTTGGATCGGCTAAATGTAGAAGATCATTTTTAAGATAACCGACTTTCCCGTCGATTTTGACCTGCTCGTGGACAGATTTTTCGGGCAATATCCCTTTTCCTCGCCTAAAAAACCTGATTACCGGATCCGGATATGCACCGCCCTTTGTTAAAAACCCGCCTAGAAACCAGTTCTTACGGTTAATCCAAAATCCGTTCTCGGGGGGATTTTTTTTGATTACATCTTTAAGTTCCCTCGCAAGTTCTCCGCTTACTCTTTCGTCTGCGTCTATGTAAAAAATCCATTCATTTTGGCAATTTTTGAAAGCCATATTTTTGTTGATATGAAACATTGATTTATTGGCAGTTACAATAACTTTTGCCTCTTCCCTTTTTGCAAGCTCGGCTGTGCGATCCGAAGATGTACCATCGACCACGACTATTTCATCGGCAAAAGTCTTCAGAGACTCTATACAATCAATAATATTTTTTTCTTCGTTAAAAGTTGCCATTGCTGCAGAAATTTTTAAATTTTTCATTATATGCTTCCTATTTCTAGAGCCTTTTCTCCATCCAGAAAGTAAATTGTTTCGACTTTTTCAAAATTTGGCGGGAGATGATTAGTAACAAATAAGCTATTAGGACTTGTCGGAGGGAAGTTTTCAAACTTATATTTGCCAAATCCGTCTCTGGATCCGTTCTCTTGATATCTGGATGGATCAAATTCAGTATAAAACAGCCAGAAAATATATGCCTGCTCTATGTTTTGCGAGTCCACTGTTATTTGACCGTATTTATCTTCCAAACTTTTTGTAGTCAGAGCCGCCTGCTTGGTGGCAAACTGCCAAGATGGTGCAGAATAGACGGGATAATGCTTGAAATATTCGTCAAAGTAAATTGCAGATGAAAGAAAAATTATAAACGCAAATACAAAAAGGTAGATTTTTTTGGGCACCAGTATTTTCCAAACTTCAACAAATCCGAGAGACGCAATAATAACAAGAGGAATAACCATTGAATAACTTCTGATTGCGTGAGGAACTTCTGCTCCTGCAATTGCTCCCAAAGGGGCAATCAGAAGCCATGAAATGATAAATAATTTACCTTTGTCAATTTTTTGGAAAAAGTGATAAAGACCGTATGCCAAAAGCGGCAACTGAAACAGGAATAACAATCCCACATTTTGAACATGGTGGCGCAATTCCCCGTCGCCTTCAAGAAATAAAAAATTTAAATTAAAATGGGAAAAATAATTTGACGCGTAAGTTTTGGCAATTTCGATTCTCCTGTTATGGATAAATCTGCCCAAAAAGAAAGTTCTCCCTATATCTTGATCAATTAATTCAATAGACTTATCAACGCCCCTTGTCTGGATCTTTTGAGAAGTTGCTTCAAATCTTTGCAAAAACGCTTCTTTTGGAAGGGTTAAAAAAAGCGGAGCAATCAATCCCAAAATTACCGTCAAATACACAATAACCAACTTCTTGGAAACGTTTTGAATCCTTTCTCTATAAATTGAATAGAACGACACGATCATTAGCGGCACTGTGATTCTGTACGCATGATAACTGTAAAAACTAAGGGCGAAGAATGCTGCAGACATTAGAACAAAAGTGTAATTTTTAAGTTTAGATTGATTTTCTCTAAGAGCGAAAAATAAAGCAGTAAATCCCGAAACTGTAAAAAATAAACCTATGTTTGCTTCAAATCCTGCTCTCGAAAACTGGACATGCCAAGGAGTTATGGAAAGCAGGAAAAAAGAAGAATAAGAAACGGCGTTACTGCCAGTTAACTTTTTTGCCAAGAAAAAAACTGCGATACAAGTAAGAACGCCATAAATCGCAGACGGCAATCTTGCCGCTAATTCAGATAGACCAAAAATCCAAACAAAAGGAATAGCAGAATACATGTAAGCGGGCGGTTTGTAGTCGTCAAAAGACCTATTTGCCAAAGGGAGAAAATTGCCATATTCGTCTCTTGCCGTTTTTAAAATCGAATAAGCATTATAAGCGTTGCTTGCCTCATCCCAGTTAAGGCTAATTGGGACTTTGGTAATTTTATAGAGTCTTAGAATTACACAAAGAAGTAAAATGGCAATAAAAAGTGCTTTTTTCATTGCACGGAAGAAACTTCATAAAGCCGCATAAAGCTATTCCCAACGCCTTTTTGATATTTGGCAACGAGTGAAAGCTTCGGGTTTTTAATTTCCTTCTGATTTTCGTTAAATACAAAATAGGTCTTGTTATTTTTTGCATACTCTAAAATTTCACCAGGAAGTTCCTCTGGATCAACAGGCCAGTAAGAAAAAATGTGTACGTTTTGATTGTTTCTGAAATAGATATTTAAGGCGTAAGGATATAAACCAAACGTTCCCTGTGTACCAATATATACTTCTTTATTTTGGGACTCTTTTCTTAAGACACCCACGACTTCATTGACTCCATAACCTGCCGGCCAATCGTTGAAATATTGGTTGGCGTCACTTTGGGGAATCTTTGAAATTGGGGGGTTTGTAAGAAGTAAGAAAGATTTTACGGCTGGAAGCGCAATTGACGCAGCAAAAATAAATATCAGAATTTTATTCCACTTTGGGCTAACACCCATAAAATGCACAAAGGCGTAGGAAATTGCCAAAATTACCGGCGGTAAGTAAAAAAGTATGAAGCGGGGATACAAGATTTGATTAAATAACGATTCCGCAATGAAAGGAACTACTGCTAGGATTGAAAGATAAAGCATACGTCTATCTTTTTGGGAAATACCATATAATATGCCGGACAAAAAAATTATAAAAAGAAAAACCCCGACGTATGATATTAACCAACCTAAAAGGGATTCTACATTTGAGAAAAAATGCAAAAAAGGATCTTCTACAACGGCAGATAAAGGCCTGATAAACTCGTAATTTTTCCGTTCAATAATGTAGAAAAGCGGCGAAAGCCGAAGCATGTTGTAAATTATTTGCGTAACTATAAATGTTATTGCCGAAAATCCAAGCCATCGGAATAACTGCTGTCTTGTATCATTTTTTGAGAAATCGAATAAAACTAAGGAAAATGGCAGAAGGTATAAGAAAAAATTTCCGGAAGATTTTGTAATCATCGCAGCACCAATTGTAAAACCGTTTAAAAGAGCTAAATCCAGCTGGGGATTTTTAGCCATTTTTACCGATAGGAATACTGCATATATCCCAAACATAGTCAAAAGTGAATCAACAAGGGCAAGCTTGTCGTAAAGAAGCGTGAACGGAAGAATCAGATAAAGAACTGCTGCAATTTTGGCTATGTTATCGGAAAATAATTCTTTGGCAAGAAAGTAAAGTCCAATTATCGAACCAAAACCTGCAAATACCGAAACCAGTCTTGAAGCAATCAAAGGGTCCGAAATAAACTTTTGTAATATCGCGGCAAACCAAATGAATAAGGGCTGTTTGCCGTCCTGAAGCGATATAAACCGATGCGCCGGGTCATCTAGGGCTACCTGTGCCCAGAAAGTATAGATCGCTTCATCCGTAAAAATCGGGATAAGTTTTAAATTAACCAGTCTAGTGAAAAAATAGGAAAATACTAAGCCTGCCCAAAATATGTTGGTGGATTTCGATTTCATCTTTTAAAGTATTCCTATGTCAAACACCGGTTTCCCACCTAAATTTCTTATAGTTTCTATTTTTCTTGCACTTGACGGAAGTTGGCCCGGATCAAGTACGTATAGAGTATTTGATTTGGGTTCACCCGCAATTGTGCCAAAATTTATTTTGTCAAAACCATCAACGTCAAAAAAGTAAAACTCGTCTCTTTCAACTTTGCTTTTTTGCCAATAATCTTTCGGATTCATTTGCATATAAAACAGAAAATAAATATAGGGTCTTCCCTGACTTTTAGTCACTATAACATTGTCCACTTGCGCATAATACTCTTTTACCGTTTCAACAGCCTCCTTGTATCCATACTGCCATTCACCGGAATAATTGATAGGCCAATGAACGTAGTACATATGTAAATAATAAAACATAAAAATAGCGATAAGCGGAGATATTAATAAAACAGTTTTTTTAAAATTAATATATCTGCAAATGTAATAAATCCCAACAGTGGAAAGGATCTGGTATGTCGGCAAAATGTGAATCATTCGAAGCGCATGAGGCGTTTCCCTTGCTGTTGCTTGACCCAAAGGAGAAATCAAAAGCCAAGATAAAATAAATAACGAGTACTTGTGTTTTTTAGCAAAGAGAAAATAGACCCCGACAAGAACCAATAAGATATCAAAATAATAAAGCTCGCCTACTTCTTGTATCGATAACCGCGGATTAACATCACCTTTTACAAAAAGAAATGTGGGCGAGAAAGCATCAAAATATCCCGAAAGGTATTCATTTAAATAGAAAAGGCGGCGATTGTGAATAATTGAGGACCACCAAAAAAAATTATCCCCTTCTCTATAAACTATGGATTGATTAATAGGGTCTAGGTCCTTGAAAATTGCAACCTCGTTAAACCGCAATTTTCCCTCAATAGTTCCGGTTGCAAATTTAAAAAGCGGCCAGAATAACACCAATGATATAATCCCGACCAAAACTACAGTCCTCAAATTCTCCCGAATTTCTCTTCTAAACTGAACGGCTAAAATTAAAACTATCAGCGGCGCAAAAAGCCTCTGGCCGGTGAAAGTGTACATTGCGGCAATAAAGGATAGAGCCGAAAATAGGAGGTACATTTTGTTGTCCTTTGCGAATTTAAAAAATAAATAAATCCCGAGTGTCGAAAAAAACAATCCCACATTTGCTTCAAAGGCTCCTCTTGAGAACTGAATGTGCCACGGCGAAATTGCTAAGAAAAAGCCTGCAAAAAGAGCAATTTTTTCTTTATTAAAAATCTTTTTTGTTAAAAGGTAAGTAATTACTACTGTTAAAACACCAAAAAAGGCAGACGGAAAACGGACGGAAAATTCATTTAGGCCAAATAGGGCAATGCTAGGTACTGCAGCATAAATATATCCCGGAGGTTTGTAATCACCAAACGCAGCAAAGTTCGTAAAAGGCAAAAACCTGCCGTGTTCGTCTCTAGCCGTCTTTAGAATCGAATAAGCATTGTAGCCTAAAGATGCTTCGTCCCAGTAAAGGCTTGGGGGAGTTTGAGAAAGGTGCCAAAATCTTAAGACAGCTGCCAAAATTATGATTAAGCCTAAAATAGAAAGATGTATTTTCATCAAATGTTTGGATAAATTACTTTACCTTGAGGACTACCTACAAATTTTCCATCTAAAAAAACTGTCTCCTCTCGAATGACTACTTTTTTAACCCTGCCTGTGCCTACCATTCCTTTAAACGGCGTCCAGCCGCATTTAGTAAAAAGCCCTTTGTTTGAGATCTGATATTTTTTTGATAAATCAACTTCTATATGGGTGTTTGATTGATTCGGCAAACTAAATATTTTTCTGGGATTAGTGCTCATCATTTCAACCAGTCTTTCCAAAGTCAGCAAACCTTTGTCGACTGCTGAGAGCATTAGAGGTAAGGCAGTTTCAAGTCCTGGAACACCAAATTTTGGAGATGATTGGTCATGCTTTTCCCCCAAAGTGTGGGGGGCGTGGTCAGTTGCAATCATATCGATTTTGTCGATATATTGCCAAAGTTTTTTCTGATCGTTTCTGGAAGTCAACGGTGGTTTCATGATGCCAAGAGGCCCGAGTCTTTTGATATCATCGTCGGCCAGGAAAAGATGGTGAGGACAAACCTCACACGTAATCTTCAGCTTATCTTTTCCTGCTTTCTCTATTTCTTCCAGTTGATCAGCTGTCACGTGGCAAATATGAATTGATTTTTTATGCTTTTTGGCAAGCCTGATGGCAATTTTAACCATCTCACCTTCCGCATGAACCATAATCGGCAATTTGCTTGGCCAGGATTCGAAGATAAGGTCCTGATCCGCAAACTTATCAATCAGTAAAGGTCCTGTTGTTTGATTCATATAAACCTTTAGTCCAAATGCCTTTTGGTAAATTTTTTTAAAGTACTTTGCGGACTGCCTCGCTGCGCCGAAATTAAATCCCAAATCACACCAAATTCTGCCTTTTGCCCTCGCAATTTTGTCATCCAGTGCCTGAGGGGTTGTGGTCGGCGGAACGTTGTTGGGCATGTCAAGAATTTGTGTAAAGCCGCCGGCGACAGCAGCTTTAGTACCTGTTTCAAAATCTTCCTTTTGTGTTCCACCTGGTTCTCGAGAATGGACGTGGACGTCAACCAAGCCTGGGAGCTTGAGCAGGTTGCTTTTCATTTTTCAAATTTTAGCAAAAAGACTTCGTGTAGCGATATAATCAAGTTAGATGGAACAAGAAGAGTATAGAATCCGTAAAAGGAAATTTGTTAAGCATTTTTCAATTATCGCCTTATCTGTTGCTGTTGCCATCTACATACAAACTTCGGCAGTTGCAGATATAATGGTTTCTTACTTTTCAGGTATTTATTTTATTCCATCAGCTTTTCTCGTAGGTTTTTTGTTCTCAATTACATTCACAGCCGCTATTTCTACGTCAGTATTTATCCTGCTTGCAGAAACAACACACAACCCTTTTTTAATTGCACTCATAGGAGGGTTAGGTTCGCTGGCTGCCAATTCAATAGTCTACAAATTCTTTAAAGAAGAAATAATTGATGATATCCAATTTATTGAAAAACGCTATGCAAAAAGGATTGCCCATAAAATAATTCATTCAAAAACTGTAATCGGACTTACTCCCTATATCGCTGCCCTTCTTTTAGCTTCTCCGCTACCGGATGAATTGGGGATCCTTATTCTTGCAGGTGCTAATTTCAAGTACACTAGATTTTTTCTATTTTCTTTTGCCTTTCATACTATTGGTATTTTGATAATCATTTTGGCCGGATCGGCACTCATTTAAGGAAGTAACCCCAAAGCGTATAAAAGGAAAAAACCCCAAAGAAAATAAAAATACCGACTAAAAGCGATTTTCTCCAAATACTGGGTACAGTCTGGTGAGGTAATGTTCTGGTATTTAGGAGGAAAGTCAATCCAATATGCACGAACATGGCAATTGCGTTTATAACCGCAGATAAAGTAATTAGAAACAGTGGATCTTTAATTCCCATCATAAATACTAAAACACCAAATACTATTTGTGCCCACAGAACAGAATAATATGCCTTTGGAAGTGCCCTCGTTGAAAATCTTGAAGGGTTGGTAAGAATGATGTTTTCCGAAATAATCCTTGAAGTTGAATCCATCACCGCAAATTGCGTGGCAAAAAGCATGGTTCCAGTTAAAAGTAAAAATAATACTGACGCCATTGGGAAAAGAATCGCTCCTATCGATTGGGCTTCATTTACGATGAAATCAATACTCGGAGCATTCCCCGGCGCTCCAAATGTAGTTGTGTAAGCAAGTAAAGCCAGAAGTAAAATCGAAACAATGCCGGTTACTAAAAAGACAATAAAGTGCTCAAGATTCATGATCCTCCACCACTTTTTAAAATTGGAAATCGCATGCCCGTCGATTATCAAAGTCGTGCCTTCCAGCTCAACTTCTTTGGTTTTACCTGTTAATAGACTTTGGATTCTTTGGGCATATTTGCCCATTCCGTAACCCTTTTCTCTGATGTAATAAGATTGGGACAGATTTAGATTCCCGCCTGCGCCGGAAAATGCAAAAGCCGCAAGAAAAGTTAATAAGGAAATCCCTTGCGGCAGAAATAGATAACCGTCACCGATTCCGACTGCTCCTTTGGCAAGTACGAGATAATCGCTTTTTGATGCTATTGCCAAGGTAAATAGAAGAAGGGAAGGGACGCCGATTAAAATTATTGTTTTCTGGAAAGTTTCTACCGTTTTGTATAAAACCGGACCCAGGGTTAGAATCAAACCTATTACAATTAAAAAAGCTATTGCCAAAATATGAAATGCTTCTATCCCTAAAATATTTCCAAAAATCTTTGCACTGGATGCTATAATTCCAGGCCAGCCAAAACCGATGAAGGTTGAGAAAATAAACCATATCGGCAAATATTTTGCCATTCTGGCAAACCCCACAAAAATGCTTTCTCCCCTAACCAGTGCGTATCGTTCGATTTCCATGTTTATGATGAATTGGAAAGAAATGCCAAGAATGGCCCCCCATATAATCCCTAAGCCAAAATTTGAAACAAGATAAGGCCAAAGGATTATTTCTCCGGATCCAAGCCCCAACCCAAGAATGATAAAGCTGGGCCCCAAAATTTTTAAAAATGACGACGGAGGATCGGGAAAAGGTGCTTTCTTAAAAGGCTTAAGGATGGGCATTTATTTTATTTTAGCAAAAATGGGAATCTTATAACCCTCTCATTACTTATAAATATTGCCCTTTACAAGACCGACTTGGTTAAACAAAAAGGTCAATACTGTCCATAAAGTAAGAACTCCATATTTTGCTGACCGCCTAAAGTTAATCGAGGAGGCTTCCGGAAAGTATTTACAAGGGATAGGTATATCCGAGATATTAAATCCAAAAGAAAGTGCAGATATTAATATCTGCTGATCAAAGATAAAATCATCGGAAAATTTTCTGTAAGGAACAGTTTTTAAAACTTTGGAGGAGTATGCGCGAAAACCCGTGTGGTATTCGGAAAGATTGAGACCCATTGCTAAATTTTCCACAAGTGTTAAGAAGCGGTTGGAAAAATATTTATAGAGAGGCATACCGCCTGCCAATATTTGTCTGCGTGTCTGAATTCTTGATCCCAGCATAATATCCGTTCTTCCATTTACAATAGGTTCGCATAGTACTCCTGTTAATTTTGCATCGTACTGATAATCAGGATGGACCATAACCACGATATCAGGGCTCCTTCGTAGAGCCTGACCGTAGCAAGTTTTTTGATTCCCCCCATAGCCTTTATTTTTCTTATGCACATAAACTGTTATCCCAAGTTCCTTGGCTTTATCAATGGTTTTATCTTGCGATGCATCGTCTACTAAAATTACCTCTTTGATTAGATCTTTGGGTAAATCGTCGTAAGTCTTTTTCACGGTCTTTTCTGCATTGTATGCCGGCATCACCACAATTATTTTAGGATTTAATTTAGGATTCCAAAGGATATTGTTATTTTTCATTAAATCTTTGAAAAATCACGTTTTCCGAAACCTCCGGTGAATTTTCGGCAATTCGATAATCAAAAACAAGCCTCCACGATTTTACTATAGCCCAAAGAAAACCAAGATGAAATGCAAAATCAAGAAAAAACAATGTTCGAAGAATATGATATGGAAGCCAAGCTATATGCTGGATCAATAAAAAATAATCATCAATATTTTTCCAAACAAATAAAAATTGATTCCTGTAAGAAACAATTTTAATAAAAAACGGCTGATTTGCTTTTCTGATTGCTCCCTTTTCATGAAAGTGGTCAACTTGTGCTTTCGGTTCAAAAAGACACTTAAAACCTCTTTTTGCTGCTCTGAAACAAAGATCTATGTCTTCCCAATAAAATGGGGAGTAGATTGAATCAAATCCGCCTAATTCTAAAAATTTTTGTCTGTAAAAAACCCCTGACCCCCCAGAAACCCAAAATGTCTCTCCTTTTTTGACGGCTATTGCAAAATGGAATACAAAGCCTCGCTTGAATACTGCGCCTCCCCTGCCTCTTTTTATTATTTTGTTTTTCTCGTGACTTAAATCGCATAAACCTACAGCAAAAACCTCCGGATCGTCAAAGTACGAACTGACAGCAGTCACGGAATTTTTTCTGGGTGCCACATCCGAATTAATTAGTGCAGCCAATTCTCCTTTTGATTCCTCAACGCCTCTATTTGCTGTTTTTGCAAAACCAAGATTTCGCTCGTTTGTAAAAATTTTGACCTGAGGGAAATTTTTTGTAACGTATTTGACGGAGTCATCAGAGGAGGCATCATCGACAACGATAATTTCGCAATCTGGGCAATTTTTTATAACTATCGGCAAATTCTTTGAAAGTAAAGTCTTACCGTTATAGTTTGGAATAATTATTGAAATCTCTTTCGCCATATAAGAAACGTTATCGAAATCGTAAATGCTAGGGATCCTACAGAAATGTAAAAACCATTATAAAACGATCGGGGTAAAAACTTAAATTCGACAAGACTTTCGCCTGCGGGTACTATAACTGCCTGAAGCAAATAGTTCACCCTGTAAATAGGCACATTTTTGCCATTAATAAAGGCTTTCCATCCAGGGTAATAAATATTGCTAATAACCAATGGTGATTCTTGATCAGCTAGAACATTTAAGGACATACCCCGGTCTGAATAGGTTTCAAAACTTATCTTGCCTCCACCGCCCTGCTTGGCAAAACTGATTTCTGAGGAATACGCAGTCGTTTTAAAATTGGTGCTTTCTTCAAACATTTTTTGAAGTTCCGCATCTTTATTTTCAACTTTTATAATTTCGTTTACCAGAAACGCACGGCTAAATGCATTTTCATTTACAAAAATTTTGGTCTCCCCTTCCTGATAGATCTTTTTAAAGCCTTCTTGTGAAATATCATCAAAGCTTGCAACATATTTAACATTTAATAAATCTGCAATCGGAGAATCATAATTTTGCGGAGTGATTATGCGGTTGAAATTCCCCGCAGTAACTTTTTTGTTTTCATTCCAAGAACTGACTAATCGCGCGTAGTCTTTAAGAAAAAGCGGATCGTACCCTTGAACAGTTTCTATTTTGTAAACCGATGCAGTATTGCCGTCAAAGATCCTTCTGTCTGTTGAAAGTAATCTGAATGGCTTTTGCTGATTTTCCAAAAATGTTGTCAGTTTGGTTTCCGGAAAGATTAGCTGCTGTTTGCTAAACGGCAGAAATTTATTTGCAAATCTAAAAATCTCAAAAATGGTAAGAGCAAAAATTGCCAGAATTACCAATGTTTTTGGAAACTTCAAGAGCTTCAGACTAAAAATAATCATCAGAAATAATGCAACAATACCCGAAATAATTAAATTCCTAAATGCAATTCGACTTGCGGTCATGCCCTCAAACAGCGGAAATGCACTTGACAAGAAAAATGATGTGATCACCAAAAGAAATATGAATACAAAAATTGATAGCGGCAGTAAAAACAATTTTATTTTTGCTTTGGATTTTAAAAAAAACTCAAATCCGAATGCACAAAGAACACATAGGGAAAAAATCGCCAAAAAAATAATTCTTGAAGGCTGCATGGAGGAGAGAAATGGTATGTTAAAAAAATATGGAATTTTTGAAATAGAGTTTGGAAGCGCTAATGCAAGTGACAAGAAAAACAAAAAAATAAAAAAGGCAATCTGTTTTGTCTTTGCAAAAACTCCTAAAATTGCAAAACTTGTTGCTACAACACCAATGAATGAAACGAATTCACCGTAATTCCAAACGCCCCAATAATTGTAAGTTGTTGGATTCCCAAAAAAATCGGGCACAAAAAGCTGAACCAGGTTTTGAAGAGGAAGAAACCAATCTTGACGTCCTTCGACATACAATTGGTCCATACCTCTTGCGGATAATTTTACGAATTCCAAAGTTGGAATTATTTGAATGGCAGAAATCGCAATTCCCAGTATCAATCCGGTCAAACAAATTGCCATGGGGGTGAATTTTCTTGATCTCAAAAAGAGAAAAACTGCAAATAGAATAGATGTCATGAATACATATATACTTGTCTGGATATGTCCCGAGAAAATTGACTGGCTTGCTGACAAAACTAAAACCAAAAACCACAAAGGACGGACACTTCTGTACAGTTTATTAATAGTAAAAAGTATTAACGGCAGCCAAATTGCAGAAGATATAACGGTTCCCCACTCACTCCAGGCAACAAAAAACCCAGAAAAAGGCAAAAGTATGGAACCGAAAATAACCACTTCATTTGATAAATTTAGACTTTTTAAAAAAAGCGACATAAAAAAAGCTCCCAACACCAGCGGCAATATTATTTGAAAACCCCAGGCCAGTTTGAAAGGAAACAGCAAAAAAAGAAAGTTAAAAATTTGAAACGGCGCTGACTGAACATTTGCAAGCAATGGCTGCCCAGAAAATGAATAAGGATTCCAGAAAGGCAGTTGCAGTTGCTTAAAATTGTCTATCACAATCTTTCTCCACGGATAAGTTTGAAGAATTGGATCGGTTATCAGGGGGTTTTTAACCGGAAATTTCCCTTTATCAAAACCGTGGTAAGAAACATCTCTCCATGGATGGTAAAGCCCAAGCAGCGCATCTCCCGGTATCGGTATCATGCCCTTAAGCAAATTAGGTAAAAAAAATAAAAAAACTGTAAATGGAGCAGCAAGAAATACAAACAAATTACGGGAAAATAATTTTTTCATATTCTTTAATAAATCTCTCTTGACTGAATTTTTTGCTGTCCGCAATCGCTCTTTTGGATAGCCTTAATAATTCGCTCTTATTATTAATCAGACTCTTTGTAATTTCATAAAGTTGAGTTTTTGTCGACCAAAGCCTGCCGTTTTTACCATCTTTGACAATTTCTTTTTGTCCTCCCTTTTCAATTACCACAGGTACAGCCCCCGCAGCTTGTGCCTCTACTGTTGAAATCCCAAAATGCTCCATCTTCTGGGGATTTCTCTCCTCGTCTTCACCGAAACCGGTTGCGTGCCAATATATTGAAGCTTTTGCATAAAGTTTCCTAAGATCATCGTAAGAAATGTTCTCAAGTATTCGAATCGCATAACCTTTGACGCTAGCCTTTAAATTTTTAATATATCTGTAATCCTGTTTTTTTGACTGACCTGCTAATATCAATTTCCATGAAGGTACGCTTTTGTAAAGTTCCTTAAAAACTTCTATTAAAACTTCCTGTTTTTTAGGATGAAGCTGCTGTTGACTGAAGCGGCCCACCGAAATTATCAAATTTTCTTTTTTGCTTGGCTTGATCGACTTAACATCGACAGGCGGGTAGATAACCTTGGAGTTGACTTTAAAACTTCTGTCAATATACTTCTTCGTGAAGTACGAGTTTACAACCACGTATTTGTATCTTGTTAAGTTTAATTTCGTCTTTGTATCTATTTTCGAGAAAACAAACGGCACCTGAAAATGTAATATGTTTTTTTTCGCAAGGGAGAAGGGAACACTTCCATCCGAAAGAATAAAGATCAGGTTGTAGTAGGCAGTCCTTCGAATTTTTTTAAGAAAATTTTCTTTAAAAATATTTTCTACAAATTTAGTTTTTGCCAAATCGATTTTTAAAAACCGAGTTAGAGGAGCCTTGATAGCCGAATCGCCCCAGAAAATTTCTACATCGTGTTTTTCGGCAAGAAATGAAGCCAGAGTCAGCATGTACCTTTCGCCTCCACCGAAAGTGTCCAAATAAGGACTAAAAAAACCAACTCTCACAGAGTTTTTCTCCTGTTTTTCTTGTTTTGCAGTTCCCAAAGGTACGTCAAGACCATTGCTTGATGCAGAGATTGATAAATTCCTTCAATTAAACCCACAACTCCGTCTAAAAAACCCAATTTTAAAAAGTATCTTCTTATAAATTCATATGATGATAATTTCAATATACTTGCAATTCCAACGGGACGATGCCCGTGCTTTAAAAACAGATCAGCCTCAATTTTTGCCCATTTGATGCTTTTTGAAAACATTTGCGACATACTGCGTGCGCTTAAGTGTTCTATCGGTGTTTTAAGGTAACCAATTTTGCCAGAAATTACCGGACTTTCATGAACCACGCCTTCCCATTTTTCTAACTTCGACTTTGCAAAAAGACGCGGCGCATAATCCGGCCACCAGCCGCCATGCCGTAACCACTTACCCAATACATAATTTTTCCGAGGAATATAAAAAGCACCAAATTCATTTTTCGAAATTGCAATCTTTATCTCTTTTATTAATTCCTGAGACAATCTTTCATCGGCATCCACATATAAAAGCCATTTGCCCTTTGCCTGATCTTTCAGGGTATTTCTATTTAGGGCAAAGTCGTTTGCGCTTGATTTAAAAATCCTATCGGTATATTTTCTGGCGATCTTTAAAGTAAAATCTTCTGAATTTTGATCGACAATTACAATTTCATCTGCAAATCTTAGCTGTTTCAAGCAATCCTCGATCATCTCCTCTTCATTTTTTGTAAGAACAAGTGCAGAGATTGTCATTGTTTAATGTAGCTTCCTTTGCCAAAATTTAGCGTTAAAAAATCAAAAAATGCTTTTCGTTTAATAGGACTTTTAATTTGGCTTAAAACCTGCCTAAAAACAGCAAACTTTATCTTAAGGCTTGCATGCTTAAAAGCAAAGAGCAATCGATTCCTGGTAAAGAAATAGTCCTGAAGCTTGGAGCCGGAACCGCCCGACGATGAAGCGTTTTTATGCCAAACAACAGCGCTCGGTTCGAAAATTATCTTGAACCCCGCATTTTTGGCTCTGACACAAAAATCCATGTCTTCAAGATACAAAAAGTATTTTTCGTCAAAATAACCGATCTTTTCAAATACTCCTCTTTTAACAAGCATGCAGGCACCAGTCGCAAAGGTAATCTGTTTTCTTACCTTAAATTGTCCCCTATCTACATCATCAACCCCTAAATGTTTGCCCAAGACGTTTGACCAGTCAATTTCTCCTCCAGCAGACCAAATAATTTTTCCAAGGTCCCCTCTGGCATACTTTGACTTATGAAATTCAAACCCTGGGGCAAAATAAATTTTTGGTGAAATCAGATCGCCATACTCTAGTGCGTTTGTCAGCGTCAAGATTAATCTGGGATCGACTATCGTATCATTATTTAAAATCAAAACTGCGTCCGCGTTTCTCTTCATTGCATATTTTATACCTATATTATTGCCGCCGGCATAACCCAAATTATCTTGGTTTTGGATAAAATTAATGTCCTTTATTTTCGAAAGTGCCACTTGAGATCCATCACTTGAAAAATTATCGACAACTATTGTTTCAAGAAAAATATCATCAATTTTTAATTTTCTGATTGAATCAAGACAACTTAAAGTATCAGCAAGACCATTAAAGTTAAGAATCACGATTGCCAATTTCATTTAAAAAATTTCCTATTTGATTATATCTTTTAATCATTGACAGGTACAAACAACATTCATAGACTGTTTTTGTATGAAAAATCTGGCGATTGCGGCAACGGCTTTGGTAATTGTAGTCGTTGTAATATTTTTATTTGCAACAAAAGGTAAAAATTCAAATGATACTCTCATTCCCTCGCCGACACCCGTTCCATCACCATCTGTTACAATCATGAACCAAAACCAAAAATCAAATTCAAATACATTGGGTAAAAAAACATACCAAAATCCTCCATCACCGTTTCCCAAAGATGAAATCGAAAACAAAAAAGCGATTATCGAAACGGATAAAGGACAATTCACTATCGAGTTATCACCTGATGCGCCTTTGACTTCTTCAAATTTTATTTTTCTAGTAAACGAAAAATTCTATGACGGTCTTACTTTTCATAGACGCGAAGAAGGTTTCGTTATTCAAGGAGGAGATCCGCTAGGCAACGGTACAGGCGGGCCCGGCTATACATTTGCCGATGAACCGGTAACTGGAGATTACCTGCTGGGAGTTGTTGCAATGGCCAATGCCGGCCCCAATACCAATGGCAGCCAATTTTTTATTATGCTCAAAGACCACCCGGAACTTCCGAAAAATTACACAATCTTTGGGAAAGTAGTCGAAGGTATGGAAACAGTTGACAAGATTATGCCAGGAGACGTAATGAAAAAAGTAACAATAGAGTAAAATTTCTATTGTGAGGTTTTATCTTTACTAACTAGAACAGTAAAAATAATCTTAATTTGGTCAGTTAGATTTTTCCCCATAAATCCTAGAGACATTAAAAAGTAGACAATAACTCCGATCACAATAGCAAAAATCAATCCAAATATATTTAGAGGAAGAATATTTAGTGTTGTTTTGACCGTGAAAAACATAATTATAGAAATAAAAAGCGGCATAAAAATGTTTCTTCCGATTGAAACTGGTATTTCTTTTTTTACGAAATAAATCGTAACACTTGTTGAAGCTGCCACAATCGCGGAAGCAACACCTACGCCAACGAAGCCGTAAATTTTAACCAGAATAAAAGTTAAAACCCAAATCAAAACTGTCCAAACGACCATTAAGTTCAAAATTATTTTTGGCTTACCAATCGCAAATAGAGTATTTGTTAAAGTTGTATTCACTGCAGCAAACATCGCATTAATCCCGAAAAAATATAAAAGCGGAATCGCGGGTTCCCATTTACCGTATTTTGGAATTATCTCTACAATTTTCGGGGTAATTGCCAGGATTCCTAAAACTGAAGGGTAAACAAGAAATGCAACAAAAAATAAAGATTTCTCAATTGCCTTTGCTAACTCTTTTCTGTTTTCCTGAAGACGGGAGTAAGCAGGAAACGTAACTTTAATAACGTTATCCATAAAAAATCTCAATGGCACAAATCCGAATTTTTGGGCCCATCCTACGTATCCGACTTGATTGAAAGTTAGAATTTTACCTAGAAAAACGGTTAGTAAATCGTCTTTAATAAGCGCCAAAATGCTATTGAGCTGGAAAGGAATTCCGAAGTTAACGAGGTTTTTAGCGCTTGAAAAATTAAAACTAAACCCAGGTTTCCATGGTGATAAGAAATAAATAATTACGAGCCCCGATAAACCCCTGGCAAGAACAGCCCAAGAAAAACTTGTTAAGCCAAAGCCTGAATATGCCAGAACTATTGCAGTAGTATAAAAAATTATATTTTCGGCAATTTGGGGGATAACTAACCTGCCAAAATCAAGTTTTCTCTCGAGAATTATCGAAGGTATAGTTTTTAATGATGAAAGAATTAATGAAAATATTAAAACTCTTAGAAATAATATGCCTTGAGTGTCAAGATTGTAAAATCGAGCGATACTGCCAGAAAATATCAAACCTACAACAACTAATGTAAAAACAATTATCTGTTGTATTGTGAATGTTGTAGTTAAATCCCGCCTTTTAGGTTCTTCTTTTTTCTGTATCAAGGCGGCGGCAAGACCGATATCGGAAAAATACACAAATAAATTCAGAATTGCCGAAACGACAAAAAATACCCCGAATATCGAAGGATCCAATAAGATCGTCAATACAAAAGTGGCAAAAAATGTAAAAGCCTGAACGAAAAAAGTTCTTAGTGTGAAAGTGACAACACCAGATATTGCCTTTCTTTTTATAAGCTCGATATCAAGCTGATTATCAGAATTTGCCATAGCAACTCTACTTTCTTAGTTTAGTTTTGATTTTAAGTAATTTTAGGTATAAAGACGACGAAATAATCACAAGCATTGTAATAAACGAAATAAAGTTAGCAAGATTTCTCATAAAAGTTCCTGCAAATTCGAGAGTAATTTCGTGCATGCCTTGACTAACCTCAAAAGTAATTAGCTTAAGCGGATTGTTATCCGAAAAAGACGTTGGTTTACCATCAACCTTTAAATTCCAGCCGGGGAAACTAAATATATTCGCCTTCACTGTAGTCCTATCAGAAGCATCCATGTCGAATTTAATTTTTGATGAAGAATACTCTTGATTATAAATTGCGGTAGTCTTAGGAGTCACGTCAATTTTATCTAAAGGTAATTCCATCTTGGTAATATTTATAATTTGATTGCCTAATTCATCTTTTTTCAATTCGACGCCTTTGGGAACATATTCGAAAGAGGTTTTTGAAACATCCCAGGCAATGACGTCGTAACTCGTTGCTTTTTCATCCGTCAAATCCAATCTGTAATTCTGAGGTTTGAATAACTTTAAGTTAGACAACAAAAGTAGAATTATTAAAACAAAAAAGGCAAGCAGTCTAAAAATAGTAACTCTTAACAAATAAATTAATGCTCCGGCAAGTGCTGACGAAAATAATCCGGTAAATATTAAAAACCGCCAGGGAAACTGCAGATAAGCGAGAGGCGGAAATAATTCCCAAATAATTTTAGAATAGGCCGTAGTCATAAAGGCGCTAAGGATAAAAAGGAAGAAAAAAACAGTTGAAAGTTGAAGGTTGAAAGTTGAAAGTTTTGAAAATCCCCTGTTCTTTTTAAGAAGCACAGTGGCCAAAACAAACGTGGCAACCGATGCGAGGATGTGCAGCTTGCCGATTTTGAAAGAAATACCGTCAGCAAGACCCGCCGCTGAGCCCCCAAAACCCCATGTCCAATTCCACAATTGCTGCAAGTAGACAAAGTGGATTCTAAAGTCAGCAAGATTTGTCAATAAAAGCTGATCAACCAAAATATATTTCTTTTCGAAAATTGCCGGAATCCAGAAAAAAGCAGACAGGCCCAACGCAAGAACAGTGGACAACAAACAATTGACAGTAAACAGTTTCTTATCGGAAGCTTTTAAAAAAAGAAAAAACAAGTACATTGGTAAAATCAACATGAATGGCAAAAAAATCAAATTATGGGTAATCATCAACAGTGCCAAAAATGTAGCGGAAAGTAAAATATAATTGGCTGATTTCCCTCTGTATAATTTGAAATCGCTTCGCTCTTGTAAATTTGACAATTTATAATCACTTTGCTCTTGTAAATTTGATAATTTATAAAAGGACCATAAAATAAGAGGCAGCCAAACAAAAGAGAATGATTCTGCCAATGCTCCCCTAACATAAACATCCACAGCCCTGTAAGGCAAAATCATATAAAACATGGCTGACGTCAAACCTGCAAGTTTGCCCCATAATTCTTTTGCAAGAACAAACATCGCAAGCCCCGATAAAAAAATCGAGAAGAAAAACACCAATTTTACAGAATCAATAAATCCAAGACCCAAAAGATGAAATACTTCTCCAAGCATATAGACAAATGGAGGATAAAAAACAAAAAGAGGATATCCAAAACCAAATCCTAACTCATCTACCCATCTTACGGGAAATTGTCCTTCTTTCAATGATTTATCAAAAAGATAAAGCCTTGCAACATGCTGATCATCATGCATTTGGTATAGCCCGGGTTTAAAAAGCGGAAAAGAGATTATTAACGACGAAATTAAAATTAAAGCAATTGGAATAAAATTTTTCATATATTCAATCTTTAAGATTAACTAAATGAAACCGTTCACGGCCTGTCCTTATATCTTCCAGAAAATAGTAAGTTTTAATTGTCTTATTATTGAAAACTACTTGCATTGCATCCTGATCAAAAAGTGATTGTCGCACTACATTCAGTTCACCAGAAGATATAAATCCATATTTTTGCTGAAGACTACTATCTGCTTCCCATACTAATATGACAGATCCTGACTCGGGATCTGAAAGTTTATGCGATGCAAAAGTGGTATAAGCTCTTGAAATAGCTTGTTCGTTTACAATCCAGTGAGTATTCCTTGTGAATTTCAGATTAAAAATGCTTGAAATTAACCACAAGACTCCAAACACATACATAAAATAAGCTCTAGTTTTTTTAAAAAGATTAAGCACTATATAAAGAAATCCTATACCTGCAAAAGAAAGATAAACGGTGTAAGAATGATCGACCAGTGTGATGATTGGTAAAAGACCAATAAATATCCAAAGAAATCCAAAAACGATACTCTTGAAATTTTTCTTAATACTTTTTCTTAAAAAGTTTAGGTCGATTAGCAACATCATTATTATAGGTAAGAAGATCTGCCAACTGCCTAAGAGTAATTTTATCGATTTTGTAGGAAATCTTTGATCAATAAGATCCTTAAAACTTTCCGGGAAGTTGAATGCCCAAGCTACGTACCAAAATAAGTTATCAAGCACTAAGTGGTTCAAGTGCATTTGATAGCTTCCTTCAGCGCGGATCGGATAAATTACAAATCTGAAAAACAAAAAGAGAAGATCCACCAATAAAAACGGCAAGATGTAGACAAATAAATTTTTACGCTTAATCAGAAATCCCCAGCAAAATAATATTATGGGCAAAACTAACGTGAATTCGTGGGAAAAAATTCCAAAAATAAAAAATGTAAAACTTGCAAACCACAAGTTTTTGTTTTTAGTTTTAAAAAATTTGATAAAGAATATAAATGAGATTGTCTGAAATAAAGGCATTAATATGTACTGTGTCGCAACAAGCCAGCTTAAGCTCATGAAATGAACCGGCCAAGTTGCATATAAAAATGCTCCAAATAAAGCCAACTCTTGCCTATTAAATAAAAGCCTAAATAATTTATAGACAGAAACAATTAATGCTCCGAAAAACACAAATACGACAATGTGGTACCATAGCGGATTTAATCCGAATAATTTGTATCCAGACCAAAAAAAGATAGGCATCGAAAGAGGCCTCCAATAAATCGTGTCCGCATAAGGTAGCAGGAAAGACTTCAAGTCACCAGTCCCTACCCAATTTAGGACAAACCAATCATCCTGAAAGAAATAATAATTTAGGCTGGGATAAAATAATATCAGCGATGTGATAAAAGTAAACAGGAAACCCAATACATAACTGTTGGATTCAATTTTATCAATCACTTTTTGGAAACCCATGAAGTTTTTTTGTTAACTGTTCAGGTATATCACAATAATAACGGAATAGAACTCACAGGCCAAATGCAAGGGTATATGAAGCTGCGTCACAGGCTAGTAAAATTATTTAGCAGCATGTAAAATTTGAAAGTTGAGCTTATGACTTATTTAAAGTGGCTTTGGTCAAAATGGTTACCAATTGCACAGGCTATTGGTAACTTTAATGCTCAGGTTATATTAACAATTTTTTATCTAGTGTTGATGTTGCCTTTGGGATTAATTTATAGATTGTTTAGTGATCCACTAAAGATCAAGCCGAATAAAATCTCCCAACAAAAAACTAATTTTGGAAAATGGGAATACTTGAAAAAGGATATAGAAACAGCCAGGAAACAGTATTAATGAAAATATCCCATATCAAATTTCAATATTTATATAATTAAATGTACATCTTGGGAATTTCCTGTTTTTATCATGAATCGGCAGCGACTTTGATAAAAGATGGTGTTGTAGTTGCTGCATCTTCCGAAGAGCGTTTCAGTCGGAAAAAACATGATAGCGAATTTCCTAAGCTCTCTGTTAATTTTTGTTTAAAAAAAGCTGGAATTACAGCACAAGATTTGGATTTCGTGGTATTTTACGAAAAACCTTTCTGGAAATTTCAGCGAATTCTGATTTCCACATTGGCAACTTACCCTGAGGCTATTAGATTATTTCCAAAGGCGATGGTTACCTGGCTTGGAGACAAACTTTGGGTTCGCTCAATAATTGCAGAAGAACTTAAAATAGATTCCAAGAAAATTTTATTTGTTCCACATCACATATCTCACGCAGCTTCAGCTTTTTATCCCTCTGGCTTTAAAAAAGCAGCGGTTATTACAATGGATGGGGTTGGAGAATGGACTTCAACAACTTACGGTGTTGGAGATGGTTTAAATCTTGATATTAAATCGGAAATTAAATTTCCGCACAGTTTAGGACTACTTTATTCTGTTTTTACCGCCTTTTTGGGATTTGAGGTCAATGACGGTGAATACAAAGTTATGGGGATGGCACCATATGGAAGCCCAAGATATTTAGATCGCGTCAAAAAATTGGTCAAGGTTTATAAAGACGGCTCTTTTTCTCTAAATATGAATTATTTTGCGTTCCACAAATCGACAGAATATTCATATGGGTCAAAATTTATTGATCTTTTTGGCAAATCAAAACCGAGAGATCTTCATTTTTTTACAAAATCTTCTGGCTACCCTTCATATTTTGGCAAAAAACCAGAAAATTTCGATGAACTTTGCGACTTAAATCAGAAATATGCTGATATTGCTGCCTCAATTCAGGCATTTTGTGAGGAGGTTATTTTGTCTTTGGCGAAGGTGGTTCATGAAAAAACCAAGCTTGAAAATCTTTGCATTGCAGGCGGCGTCGGGCTAAACAGCGTGGCCAATGGTTTTCTTTTGAGAAAAGGCCCGTTTAAAAGAATTTTCGTCCAGCCGGCAGCAGGAGATGATGGGGGAAGTTTAGGAGCAGCTCTTTATGTTTATCATGCACTTTTGGGCAAAAAGAGAACATATGTTCAAGATAATTGTTATTTTGGTGAGAGCTTTTCGGATGAGCAAATAGAGAAATTTTTGAAATCTAAGAGGATAAAGTTTGTCAAAATAGCTTCGGAGGAAAAGCTTTGTGATTTTTTAGCAAATGAGATTGCAAATGGTAAAGTTATTGGCTTTTTCCATGGAAGAAGTGAGTGGGGGCCAAGAGCTCTTGGTGCACGCAGTATTATAGCAGATCCCAGGCGCGAGGAAATGAAGGAAATTGTAAATACTAAGATTAAATTCAGGGAGCCTTATCGACCTTTTGCACCTGTTACTTTAGCCGAAAAAGCCTCAGAGTATTTTGAGCTCGGAGGGCTTGAACACCAACCCTTGACCAGTTTTATGTTAGGCGTGTTTCCGGTGAAGAAAGATAAGAGAAAAGTAATTCCAGCAGTGACTCATGTTGATGGATCGGGAAGGCTGCAGATTATTACAGCTAAACAAAATGATAGATATTACAACTTGATAAAAAAATTTGGGCAAAAGACAGGAGTTTATGTGCTCATGAACACCTCTTTTAACTTAAAAGGTGAGCCGATTGTTAATTCGCCAGAAAACGCATTTAATACTTTTAAAAAATCCGGACTGGATATTTTGGCACTTGAAAGGTATATTGTTATGAAAGAGAATTTGCGATGAAGTTACTTAAAGGATTATTTTCAAGAGGCGGAGAGGCAAGCGAGCTTTTAAAGTTTTTATGGGAAGCCAAACTTTGGTTTTTAATTCCTTTTGTTTTGGTACTTTTAATTTTCGGGATTTTGATGATATTCGCCCAGTCAACAGGTGTCGCCCCTTTCATCTATACGCTGTTTTAAGAAATTTTGCTTTATAGCGTGCTAGTTTAACTCACTTTAAATAGGGGTATATTTTTTCATAAAGTTTTTCTGCGGCAAGCTTGTGTACTTTCTCGTTGGGATGGGTGTCAAACTTACTAGCAACAAGATCCTTCCAATTTGAGTTCTTTAAGTCATTAAGAAGATCTATTGTTTCAACGTCTTGTGAATGGAAGTAAGACTGTAGTTTGTTGTGAGCTTCGGTCGCCGGGTAATTTGGCCCAAGAAGCTCAATGAAAGGGAAAATTATGACAATAATTTTCTTATCTTGCCCTTTAAGTTCTCCGATGAATTTTGAAAGTTCTTCTTCGTGCCTTTTAAAAATTGATTCATCACTGTACATGGATAAATAGTGCCTATCAAGTTGATCAAAAGTAGTTGAGTATTTTGAGGAAAATCTCCAGTATAAAAAATCAAGAAAAGTAGAGTTTTTGCTCAGCACACGTATTAAATCACTGGTATATGCGTCTCGGGAAATAATCTTTGCGGGCTCGCCTTTATTTTCCGGCTGAATGTCATTTAAATAATACTGCCAAACTATGATATCGAAGTTAAAAAACGATAACTCCCGATATAGTTGTATCTCCTCGTGAGAATCGAGTCCCGGTACGCCAAGGTTGTAAACCTCAGCGTTAATACCGCTTCCCCGGAAGTTATTTTGCAAAATATCCGAGAACCTGTCTTCTGGGTTTTTTATGCCTTGCCCAAAGGTAATGGAATCACCCAGCATTCCTACTCTTATAATGCCGGCAGGTTTTTCTGCTTTAAAATCCCTATCTCTTTTAAAGAAATTATTATAAACAACATGTCTTTGAGCCCATCTTTTGTTCACTTGCAAAAAACCCAGACCGTCTGATTCATCATAAATATATCTAAAATAACCTTCAAATATACTAAAAACCAGAACGGTTGAAACTATAAAAAAAACAACCGCGATTAATATTTTTTTAGCTTTCGAGGCTAAAGATGACTTAAGTAGCAAGAGTATAAAAAAAACGAAGAGTGATAAAATGATTAAAATCCCAATTATGTACGGGAAAAAATCCTTAAGAAAAAATGCAATTCTGTCGTTCATCTGATAATATTATTTTGAATTTACTCTTAGACTCGGCTAAACAATATTTTAACAGAACAGGAAGAACCGTATATACTTGAGAGGATTTATCAAATCTCTTAACATTTCTTGTGAAAGAAAACAGACTATATCTTTTCACCTTACTCGCTTTCAGTTTTTTTACTTTTATTTTATTTTTGCCGATTTTTTTAGGGAAAGTTAATTTGAATGGCCATTTGTTAGTTTCTTTTTATGCCATTTACGGAGAAAATTTGCCCTTCAAGGATACCGGTTGGGACCAACTTAGGATTTATTTTCCTTTTTATAAAATTACTTTTGAAGCGCTGCGTCATCTGTCCATACCTTCTTGGAATCCCTATGCTTTTTCCGGACACTTGCATTTTGCAGATTTTCAAACGGCAGTCTTATATCCGTTAAATTTATTTGGACTGGTACTTCCTCAAATTGGTTTTTGGCACTTACTGAGAATAACGCCAACAATTTTTGCTTCTTTTTTTACTTTTCTCTATCTGCGAAATTTGAAATTAAGCCCGATTGCATCATTTTTTGGAGGTTTGATTTTTGGCTTTTCGCCTTTCATTATAACTTGGGGAGAGGAAGTTGTAATGAGTCCTCATTCGATCATATATTTGCCATTGGTGCTTTTGGCAATCGATAAACTAGTAAAGAAATTTGTTGGTCTTTATTTCTTTATTCTCGCTACTTCTGTTTCCTTTTCGATATTTGCTGGATACCTGCAAACAACCATTTATCTTCTAATGTTTTCAGTTTTTTATTTGTTGTACAGGACAAAATCGCAAAATTTGGATTACAGGTTTTATATTAGGTCTGTTTCAGGTATCGCACTTGGAATAATTATTTCGTCCATTCAGCTTCTCCCATCTATTCAACTGTTTTTCAATTCACAAAGATCTGGGGTAGATTTTTCGCAGGTAGTTAGAGGATTTCTCTTGCCTCCTGTTTCTCTAATTACTTATCTGGCACCCGACTTTTTTGGTAATCCATCTACCAGGAATCATTTTCTTGGAGGAAACGCTCAATATTATGAGGCCATTCTGTTTATTGGAGTCGCTCCTCTTTTATTTTCATTTTATGCTTTATATAAAAAAAGGGCTTCAATAATTATTTTTTTCATAGGTTCTGCAATATTTTCTCTTGCAACAGTAATTGATTCTTTTTTCTCACAATTTTTTGTGAGTTTACCAATACCTCTTTTATCGACAGCAATTCCTAATAGGATTCTTTTTGTGCCGGCTTTTTCTCTTGCTGTTTTGGGATCAATGGGTCTGGATCTTTGGCTAAAGACGAAGAAGGCAAGTATGTTTTCAACTGTCATATTTTTTACCTTTTTGTACCTTAGTGTTTTTGGCTACATAGCTTATAAAGTAGGTTTTTTTGGGTCGGCGGTCTCTTTTACACCAGAGGTGATTGTGAGTTTAAGAAATTTGGCAATTCCGCTTGCGGTCTTTGTCTTTACAAGTTTTGCTTTGATTTTTGTTCGAAACAGAAAATATGCTGCAGTTTTAATTGTGATAATCAGCTCACTTAATATTTTTTATTTTTCAAATAAATACCTTTCGTTTTCCGACAAAAAATACATTTTCCCGAAAAACGAAACGCTGGAATTTATAACTAAAAATCAGGGCATTGATAGGACGCTTTTTGTGGGAGACAGAAAATTTTCAAACAATTTCGCCACTCAGTATGCGATATTCAACCCGGAAGGATACGACTCTTTAAACAACGGCTCCTATTCTAATTTCGTCTTTGAGGCGCAAAGATTACCCAAAGATTATATTGCCCTTCGTAGGTCAGACGCTGAGTTAGGATTCAAGGATACACTGAATATAGCTTTTATGGATGAAGGTAAAAGAAAATTGTTAGACATTTTAGGTGTTCGGTATTTGGTTGTGGAGGGTGACGACAGGAAGATTGTTTCTAAATTTGATGGATTTATAAAAGTATTCGAGCAGGGTAAAGTCGCTATTTTTAAAAATGAAACAGCTTTTGACAGAGCATTTTTTTCATCAGACTGGCAAGAAATAAATAAAGATGACGTATTTCGGGATGGCAAGATAGAAATCACTTCTTACACCCCTTCAATCGTTCAGATGAAGACTAATTCACCAGAAGCGAAGTTTCTCATTCTAACCGACAATTACTATAATGGCTGGAAAGTAAAAGTAGATGGGCAAGAAACAGAAATTTTAAAAGCTAATTCTACTTTTAGAGCAGTTGAAATTGGATCTGGAGAACATCAGGTTGAATTCTATTATGACAGCGACATTTTAAAGCTGGGGGGCTTTTTTTCTCTTGTCGGTATTTTGACTTTGGTTTTTGTTGTTTTGAAAGAGGCAACAATTAAGCTTCATAGGAAGGTGCGTCATTACACATTCCCTCAATAATCGTGAATGCTAATCAGATTCTTAATTCTATAGTTTATAATTAAGAGTTAAAAACAAGATTTGAAGCAATTAGTGGAATGAAAAGGAAAGAAGCGTTTGTTAAGAATCCAATAAAAGCACCGCAAAAAAAATATCTTCCGCTCGTCTTTAAACTTTTAATTCCAATATTTACACTACTTTTCTTAGAACTTTTTACCAGAGGACTATCCGCAACTATTCTAAAAGACTATATACAAAAAAAAGACTTACGAACTAAGGTTGAAAAAATTTATATTCCGCCTCCTGAACCATCTAATGAAAATGTTTTACGTCTGTATGTCTATGGTGGTTCTACCACAGTAGGTTTCCCAGTACCAAAGGTTAGTTTTGTTAATCAGCTTTCCTATCAATTGCACCATGTTTTTGGAGATAAAAATGTTGATGTTCACAATTTAGGCTGGTCAGGATTTACATCTACAATGGACCGTTATTCCATCATATCAACATTTTGGCATAGACCTGACGCAATGATCGTTTATGTTAGTCACAATGAATTTGTACACCCGGAAATTGATGCGCTTTCCCTTTATCGCACAATATCCATTTTTAGGGACAAAAGCGTTCTGTTCCGCCTACTATTAACAACTAGTCAGAATGGTAAAAAACCGGATTCGGTAGAAGATAATGAAGAACCCATTGAAAGAAAAAGAGTTCCATACCGACTTATTAAGCCTTACTACTGGGTGAAAATGGCAATTCTTAAAAAGAATTACAAAGCCATTGTTCAAATTGCCAGCACCAATAATATACCCTTAATATTTATTACAGCTACATCAAATCTTGGCCAATGGACACCGCCAGAGCGACCAGTGACCTATTTTATTCCAAGTGAAAAGAACCAGGCAGACTTAAAAAAAGTTCGTTCTCTTCTGAGAGAAAACCACTTGGATGAGGCAGAAAAAATTACAAAATACTATCTTGAAAAAAATCCGGAAGACGCTTCTTTTCTTTTCATTCAAGGACAGATTGAAGAAAAGCGAGAAAATTGGGATCAAGCTAGAAATAACTTTGAAGTAGCGAAGGATCAAGACTTGCTGCAGTGGCGGGCTAATAAGGAAATAAACGATTTCGTCCGCTCATTAGGCGACGGAAAGACAATCTGGATCCTTGATGCGGAAGAAATATTTAAGCAACATTCACCGAACAAGATAACCGGTTATTCGCTTTTTCTAGATAATGTTCACCCAAATATAGAAGGACACTATCTTTTAGCAAACTCAATTATTGATCTGTTGAGAAAAGACAAAATTGTCGAAAAAGATTGGTGGGTGAATACAGATGATCCCTTAACATTAGATGAGCTGTTAAAAGAAATGGCAGTTTCACCAGATGATGAATTTCAAATGGCATTTATTACAGCAGCTTACTGTATTAAAAACCCGTTCTTTAACTATCAATGTGCGCTTGATTACTTGGAAAAAGCAGAAAAAATAAAATCTGATGATTGGCGCATTCCAGCATCCCGAGCTGTAATAGCATATTTAGAAGAGAATATAAACGAAGCGGAAAGACTATATAAACTTGCGAATGAACTGCATGGCTCACCCATCTCTGACCAAGAATCACTCAAAATTCCGTACCTGTTACATCTTGAAAAGAGATTAAAATAAGTACAATAATACAGGTCGTTTCTCATTAGTGCTTTTCCAAAATTTAATTAGTGAAAATTGTGATTTGGCTTCTTCCTTGGCATTTTCATCCAAAATTAAGTTGGGGTCAGACAAACGATGCAAATTACCAAGAAAATCAGTTGAGCTTGATACTTTTTAATGAAGATTAGGATATCCCTGAAGCTTTTTGTTAATTGCCCACAAATACCATTTTAGATATTTCGGTAGCCATTTCGCCAAGTAGAATCTGGATTCTTTAGAAAGATACTTCCATGTAGTAGGCACTTCGGTAACTTTAAATCCTCTAAAGTATGCTTTAACAGTAAGTTCAATCGCAAGTTCAAATCCGCCGTCCGATTCGACCTTAACCTTATCCAAGAATTTTTGAGAGTATAATCTAAATGAGTTCGTTGCATCATGAGTCGGCAACCCCACCAAATAATGCAAAGACACCCCCGCTAACCTTGAAAGAACCTGTTTTAAAAACGGACCGCCAATTTGTTTGCCGCCTGGCATGTATCTTGAAGCGGCAATGACATCAAAACCTTCCCCAAACTTGCTGTACATTGTATTTAAAATATCCGGGTCATCAGTAAGATCTGCCATCATCACACAAATTGCCTTACCTTCGGCTTTCACAAGACCAGTCTTGAGAGCGTTAAGCGCTCCATTACCATAAATATTTTTAACAAGCTTAACGTTTGGATATTTCTTCTGGAGCTGGCGAACCGGCTTAATAGTGGTAGTATCATCTATGTCATAGATTATTAAAAGTTCATGGGGAATTTTTACTTTCGTCTCGACCCCTTGAATTGTCTTTTCAATAACTTTCCCCTCGTTGTAAACAGGCATGACTATTGATAGCCGCATGGATTGATTTTAGCTTTAATGAGGAATCCTAGCAATGGTAAACGGCACTAAATACCCCGTCATTTGGTTTCGAAGATGCCGCCCAGACCGGTATTTTCATCTTTAGGTGAACGACTGTGAAGAGATCTGACCGTAAAAATAATTTTATTTGTCTCAAAAACATTCCATACGTCACAAATTACGCAATTTTTGGAAACTAATTTTTTTATATTTTCAATATCCAGTTTTTTGTACATCGCATGATTGGCTGCCAAAAAAATCAAATCTGCGTCCTTCATAATTTCTCCCAAGTCACTTTGATATCCGGAAACATATGGATCGTGCAAGAATACCTTTGCCCTTTCGCGTTCAAGCGCCTTTTTAACTTTAAAGGCCAAAGACTCCCGAATATCGTCAATTTCTGCCTTGAACGCCAAACCCAAAATTACCGCTTTTTTGCCTTCCAGTTTTGCCCTTTCGCGTATTTTTTTAATTAAAAACAAAGGCACGGACTCGTTTATTTTCCAGCTTGTGGCAATAAGATCCATAAACGGAACATCTCCTATTAGGAAAAATCCATCCTTGAAAAGACAAGGTCCGCCGGTTAAGCCCGGCATAGCCAGTCCGCCCCTTTTGTATTTGCGATTAACCAAATCTACTATTTGATAAATATCACGGTGATAATTGCCCGCAAGAATCATAAATTCATTGGCGATTGCAAAATTGATATAGCGGTACATATTTGTAAACAGTTTTGCCAACTCTGCCGATATATCGTCTGAAACATTTACCTCTATCCCTAAATTCTCAAAAAATTCTCTAGCACGCTTGGAGCTTGCTCTGTCTACCCCACCCACGATTTGCGGAATTTCTGCAAGTTCTTTTAAAGACCTTCCTTCTGCGATTCGCTCCGGACAAAACGCTAAGAAAAAATTTGTTCCAACCTGTATTCCCTTTAAATCATTTAGGTATGATCTTACATACCCTGTTGTGGAAGGAGAAACTGTTGACCTTAATATCAAAAGTTGTCCTTTCGTAAAATACGGCCGCGACAGTTCCAGTGCTTTATCTATCTGCACCAGTGAGGGATTCATATTCTCATCAACCGGTGTTCCCAAGGTAAGAATAATTGTTTTGGCAGATGCAATATTTTTGAAATCAGAAGAGACGAAAAACGATTTATTTAAATGTTTTTTCAAAAGTACAGGGGCACCTTCTTCCAAAAAAGGCATCTTGCCCGCGGCAATCAGATTTACTTTTTGGGAATCAACATCTACACCGTGAACAGTGTAACCCTTATCTGCCAAAAAAAGCGCTAACGGTAAACCTACTCTACCGATTCCGACAACGGCTGCAGTCAGCTGACTTGATTTTTTTGCTCTTTTTTTAGCCATTCAATTACCCCCAATAACCCTTTCTCGAAATTTACTTCGGGTTCCCAGTTTAACATCTTTTTGGTTTTTGCTACATCCGGTACTCTCCTTTTGATGTCGAATTTAAATCCCTTTACATATTTCACCGCAAAAGGCTTTTTAATTTTCATAAGCTTCCAGATTTTTTTGGCAAGATCAAGCATTTTAATTTCTTTGTCCGACCCAATATTAAAATCCTCATTTTTTGCTTTCGGACTTAATGCAACCGTTATTACCCCGCCTGCAACATCAGAAACATGGGTGAAGCATCGGGTTTGCTTGCCGTCTCCTAAAAGTTCAAGCGGGTATTGTCCTGATAGAATTTTCCGCACCATGTCCGGGATCACATGCGCGTATCCTGGTTCTTTTTGGGGATACTCGTTGATCCCATATGCATTAAATGGCCTGCAAATAGAATATGGCAATTTATACTGATCCCAAAACGCGCGGCAATACCATTCGCCCGTCAATTTCGAAAATCCATATGCAGTAACCGGAGGAGAGATTTTTATAATATCGCTTTCTTTCGAGGGAAAAGTGGTAGCTGATTCAAAAACCATTGAGGATGAAATATAAACCATTCTTTCGATCCCGTTTTCTGCCGCGGCTTCAAAAGTGCTTGAGTAGATTTTATTATTTTCGGAAAGAATCGTTGCAGGGTATTTGTGAAAGTAACCTATACCCCCGATTTTAGCAGCTGCATTGATGCAAATGTCGATACCAGTAAATACTTTTTCGGTTTTTTGGTAATCTGTAAGATCGACATTTAAAAACTCAACGCGTTTATCAACGGTAGCATCCTTCTTTGAAAGATTATCGGCAACCCTTACATAATGTCCGCTTGACAACAACTGCCTGACAATCTCCGATCCAATAAACCCCGCTCCACCTGTGACTAAGAATTTTGCTTTCGCCATAGAAAGAAGAAATAACTACCAGCACCAACAAGAGCCATAAGGGATATTATTTCCGAAGCAAGGTGGACTGGCGTCTTTCCGTATTTGATTATAACTTCGTGCCTACCCTTTGGCAATGAAAAAGTGATAAAACCAGTTGTATTTTCGAAATTAATCTCCCGTATTTTATTGCCAACTTTTACCTGCCAGCCTGGAAAATAGACGGCGTTGACCAAGATCTCTGATTCGCTTTCAGATTCTATTGTCGTTTTATAATTTACTGCTTTAATCGTCTGCTTGACAATTCTGGCATTACCGGAAACTATTTCTAATTTCTCGTTTGCTCGACCGTACGGTTTTTCTTTGACCCAAATCGGCATGTACTCATCCCTAACAGTAGTTGTGTCTTCGTTTGTCGAGTAGAAAGATTCTTCTCTTTCAACAAATGCTTTCGGTTTTGTATAAACGGCAGTTGATATAACCACGGCCAAAATTATTATAGTTGTGGTAATTAATCTTTGGTCAGTTTTGTCAATTACATAGGCGGAAAGAATCGATGACACAAAAACTATCACTGACAAAAGACGCCAGGGGAATTGGATAAGATCCGTCAAAGGAACAAGACTCCAGAAAGACAATGAAAATCCTAACATCAAAAATACGCTTAACAGAAATAAAATTAGGGAGAAATCAACAATCAAGTTTTTTTTCTTCTCGACTAATCGGAATATAATTGCTGATATAAAAAGAGCGATTGCCACTATCCCGATTTGTGGTGAAAACCCATTTTCCCCGCTCGGAAGATTGCCAAATCCCCATGAGGGAATTATTAACCTGCTAAAATTTACCAAGTGGTCGGAAATTTCCGATATTTTGATTTGAGAGAATTTAACGAATTGAAGATCGTAAAGGACAGGCAACCAGTAAAATAACGAGATTGCCAACCCGCCCAAAAACCCTATGAAAATATTTAACCTCGATCTTCCTGTCAAAATTAGACCAATAACAAATAATATTGGTAAAAATAAAAACGCCATAACATTGTGAGAAAGAACTAATCCCGCTACCGAAAAAGATAAGAAGGGCAGAAATAATTTCTCTCCCTTTATGACCTTCAAAATAGACCCCAAAATTAGAGGGATAAATAAAAATGCTACGTTCTCTCCAAAAGATCCCCTAACATAGAGGTCAACAAAGCGGTAAGGAGCAAAAAGATAAATAACTGCCCCCGCAAAACTTGCCTCTTTATTGAACTTCTGGGAAAGCGCCCAATACATAGCAATTGCCGACCCCAAGGTTGCCACAACAGTTATAAGCTTGATGCTTTCCTCAAAATTAAACCCCAGAAGTTTAGGAACCTCAGCTAAATAAAAAGGCAAGGGGTACAAGAAGTTAAATACAGGGTATCCGTAATTGTTATTTAACCTGTCAACGAATCTTACAGGAATCTGACCGGCCGCTAAGGTCTGATGAAAAGCTGAGAATCTTATAATTATCCAGTCTCCGTCATGCGTTTCAAAGTAACCTTTTTTAAAAAACGGCCAGAGAGCAAGAAGGGAAAGCACAATGATTAAGACTATATGTTTTTTCATTAGAATATGCGTTTGTTAGGTTTTCTAACAATTTTCATATTAACGTATAATCTGCAATATATCTTACTTCCAAGAAATTCTGATGTTATAATCAGTTATCTTCTTTATTATAAAAAGTGACTGGAAAAACTCTCAATTTTTTGAAAAATTATTCAGTTTTGTCTCTGATAATTATAGTCGGAACAGTTAATCGTTTGCTAGGCATTATCAGCGGTAATTTCGGATTTACTCATGATCAAGGCAGGGATCTTCTTGCTGCTGACAGCATTTTGAGAGGAAATGCAACTTTAATTGGACCGACTACGGGCCTTGCTGGTCTTTTTCATGGCCCTCTATGGTATTACCTACTAGCATTTTTGTCCTTTCTTGGTCAAGGAAACTCTAAAATCATTTTAGAGGGTATTATTTTATTGTTTTTAGTGTTTGAAATCATTCTTTTTTTGATGATTAAAAACTATTACGGTTATTTGCCTGCTTTCCTGCTGCTTGCGATTATTTCACTCTCCCCTTTCTACTCAGGACTAAACGGACAACTTTGGAGTCCTAACATGATTCTTGTTTCTTCTATGATAATGGCTATTGCGGTAGTTGGAATTATTAATGGTAAAAAATGGTATCCACTTTTGGGGCTGTCACTTGGTTTCAATATCCAATTTGAGGCAGCTGGCGGGGGCTTTCTTTTGATAGCTACAATGCTCACATTGTTACTTATTAACCCCTTCAAAACAAAGATTAAGGATTATCTTGTCATGCTTTCTACTTTTTTCATCACCTTAATTCCTCAGCTGTTGTTCGAATTAAAGTACGGATTTTTGATGACAAAGCATGCTGTTGGGTATCTGGGAGCATCAAGTGAAGATTTTATTGCAGAACATGGGATAAAGACGATTGAGTATAAAACGGGATTAATAATCGATAACTTTAGCAAAGTATTTTTCGATAATGTAGATTCATCATTGATTTTATTTTTAGTATCATTTGTTCTTTTTTCAAAGCTTTTATTTTTAAAAAAGGGTCTTGATGACAAGGGCCTGAAACTACTTACGTATTGTTTTTCAACAATAATTATCTTTTGGGTTGTAATTAATTTTTATTTTAATGTTGTGTGGACGCATTTTATTGGTGGTCTGGTAATATTTTTAATATTAGCTTTTGTAGTTTTGCTTCGCAATTTGAGTAAACATTTTAAAACAACTACGTATTTATTTTCTTCCTTTTTAATTTTTGCGATGCTTATACCCCAATTGAGGAGTATTAATTCAAATCAAAATATCGTTGGAGATATCTCTTATTATAAAAATCGCTTAGAAATTATAGATGATGTCTACAAAGACGCTAGTCCCAATGACTTTAATGTAGTGGTTTACGAACCGACTACTTTTTCTTATCAGTACGACTACTTGTTTATGTGGTATGGAAATAGAAGATATGGGAAAATCCCTGTTTCGAATGAAACACCTGTCAGAATTGCCTACTACTTAATAGAGCCTGACAATATTAGCGGAAGAAGAGAAAAATGGATTAAAGAAAGAGATGGAGAAGGAGTTGTGCTTTGGGAAAAAACATATTGGAATACTAACTTTGTTTTACAGAAGAGAATCCGCGAAAACATTCAATAGACTCCCCAGGACCTTATGGTCGAGGTTCTCTCGTCTTCACTAGATTCGACTCTCATTCCTAGCCGATTCGGTCTGAGCCTCACGGTCGAAGACATGAATGCCGAGGTTTTCTCGTTCAGAATAAACTTGAAAATTTTTGTGACAAAGATTCGTAAGCTGCTTCAGCTAACATTGTTTGTTATTTAGCAGATTTTATTACTCTAATGATTAAAACAAATAGGGCAGATATTAGTAAAGGAGCTACTGTTACAAGCTGCATGAAATTAATTGTTCCGGGGTGAGACCAGTCACCGTAATATAGGAATGGCAAATAGCGAAGGCTTGCTCCTATTGAAACCAAAATCCCCAAAATTAAAAGAGAACGCTTTGGAATAAGAGCTATGTATGGAAGCGTCCAGAACAGATACCAAGGCTGAAATTGCACCTGCGTTGAGCCGCCCGGCATGAATGGGACCTTTATGGCAAATGTTGAAAAGATGAAAGTGAAAATCGTCAAAGTTGCCAGACTCAAAAAAACAATTATTTCGTAATTAACTTTTTTCCTGCCCAGAAGCGAAAAAATATACCAGGGTAAATTTAAAATGGGAATATATTTGATTAATGTACCCGCAAAAATGGCGGCAAATGATTTTGCATTTTCTTTGTGAACATAAAAATAAACTGATAAAAGTAAAAAGCTAGCAAGCACAACGTCATTATGTGCATTCGCAACGCCCTCAATTAAAAACAGCGGGTTAAGAGCGTAGAATGCTGTCCCCAAAAGAATATTTTTAATTCCTGTTTTTCTTAATATTTTAAAAATTAAATAAGAGTTTATTAAATGAAACGAACCAATAAAAATTTTAAACGTCAAAAAATTTAAAATGAATTTGCCAAATCCTAATAATGCAGGAATTATTGCGCCGGCAAGCCATAAAGGGCCATATGGAGCATAGCCATGAACCCAACGCATAAATCTCAGCCAATCATCTCCTGGAAAGTCCATAGGTCTGAAGGCATAGGGACTAGCATGGTAACTCAGAATTATTTTTGAATAGAAAATATAATTAAAAAGATCCGATGAAAGAAATGGATACGCAAAGACGAGAATTAAGGTATTCGTGATAGTTGCAATTTTTAAATATGACCATCCAATTTTAGACCTGTAAAAGAACCATAAATTAAAGATAAAAAATAAAAAAGCAAAAATTATAAGAACAAGATATATTAATGTCGCGACAGGTCTGTTGTAATAACCTAACTGCTGCATCAGGCTTATAAACTTAAGGATGGTCGGATTTTGAGAAAGTGTTAAGTTAAGATCAACATAAGAGTAGGAGAAAATAAAGATAGAGAGATAAATCGCCAGATTTATAGCAAGCAGAATTTTTTCTAGTCGTGACACGTAAGCTAATTTTACAGAAAGCTAATAATTAAATCTAATTTATTTAGACTCTCTATTTCTGATTAATACGTATTACTGATGCCTGACCAGTACCTCATATTTGGTCTGTGCAATTTTATCAGCTTCAATCCACTGAGTTTTTAGAGGCCTTTGAAAAAGAAAGTGTTACTTGTATACGCCACGCAAATCGTTTATTCGAATCCTTATAACATCTCTTAACATTCTTAATGAATCTTTAATTGGGCTAACTCTCGAGGTTGCCTCATGGTGCCAGACAATTGGAACCTCCTTGATTTTGTAATTGTGTTTTTTGGCAATAAATAAAAGCTCGACATCGAATGCCGTCACGAGTGGTCCTTTCACTTTTTTGCCTTTTCCATAGACTTTAAGTTTTTCAAAAAGAATTTTGGCAACGTCTTTTTTGAAGCATTTAAATCCGGCCTGTGTGTCCCAAATGCCCCTAACCGCGATTGCCTGAACAAGCAAATTGAAAACTAAACCCATAAGGTGGCGGTAAAAAGGTTCTTTTTCTCTTTTTGCACCAGGCAACTGTCTTGAACCGATAACAATATCATAATCTGGAAAAAGAGGGAGCAGTTTTTCTATTTCTGAAAGCGGCGTCGACTGGTCAAAATCAGTAAATAAGATGTATTCCCCCTGCGCCTCTCTGACACCGGCTTTTACTGTTTCTGCTTTTCCCTGATGGGGATTTTTGATTACCCTGAAATTCTTGTGCTTTTTGGCAAAATCCGCACAAAGCGCAGCTGTTGAATCTTCCGAGCCGTCATCAACAACTAAAACTTCCCACAAATACTGCTGTTTTGAAAGAAACTTGGACACCTGGTCAAGCGCCCCCTTTTTAAAATTAGGTTCCTCGTTATAAGCCGGGATAATTACCGAAAGATGAGGAATATCTGCCATTTCCCTCATTATGCGGGATGATTTTATGGAATGTCAAAGAGAAACATCAAAATTGCCATTCTTGTATAGACACCGTTTTGCGCTTGTTCAAAGTAAATTGCTCTTTGGTCTTCGTCCACCTGCGGACTAATTTCGTTAATTCGGGGCAAAGGATGCATTATTATTGCATTCTTTTTTACTAACTTTAACGACTTCTGATCGATAATGTAGCGCCCGAAATATCTGCTATAATCGGCCTCGGTTTTAAAACGTTCCTTTTGTATTCTTGTTTGGTAAATAATATCTGCCTGCTTCAAGGCAATATCTAAAGACTCGGTCTCCTCAAATTGAATCCTTTTTTTATTAAGATGCTCCTTTAAAAATTTGGGAATTATCAATGCTTTCGGGGAAACAAAAATTATTTTTATATTTTGATATAGCGACAATAAAAATGATAAGGAATGGATTGTCCTCCCGTTTTTAAGATCTCCTACCATAGCTATGGTAAAATTCCCCTTTTTATATTTTGAGAAAATGGTATATAAATCAAGAATTGCCTGCGTAGGATGTTCACCTTCTCCGTCACCGGCGTTGATGATGGGCACTTTTGAATATTGGGCTGCGATCTTGGAAGCCCCTACGATTGGGTGCCTCAAAACAATAACGTCGCAAAATGAATGCACAACCCTGATTGTGTCTTCCAAATTTTCCCCTTTGGCAACGGATGAGAACTCGCTGGCATTTTCTGTTGTAATTACCTTTCCTCCAAGTTTAATCATGGCTGATTCAAAAGAAAGTCTGGTGCGGGTGGAAGGCTCGTAAAAAAGAGTGGCCATAATTCTGCCGCTCATAAAATCTTTGCGGAATTTGTTCTGTTTTATTCTATCTGTTATCTCAAATATCTTGTCTAAGTTTTTTTTATCGAATTGTCGCGCTGAGATAATATGCTGCAGTTTCATCTGTATTGATTATATAACATGCATGGCTAAAAATTAATTGATTTTTATTCGCCTTTGACTGCCGGTTTACCTGCTGGTGACGGAACACCTGGCCAATGAATTAGCCGGAATATTTTTATCCCGTAATTTGGGCCCCATTCACCATCGATTTCCCCTCTACCAAATCCCGCAATCTCCCAATTTGGGTGTCCAATGGGTTCACACTTTTTTGATTCACAAACAACCAGCAATTGATTTGTTACTTCTGTTTCAAGATCGGTCGGCGGGCGATTCCGAATCTCCAAAAAATATCTGTATGCGTGATCCGAATTACTTTCAGAAATCAAAGCAAAATTATAAGGTTCCCCGTTTGTTTTTGCCAAAACAAGATCTGCAATTTGCGCAGTTTGATCAATGATCCGATTTGCTGGGGATCTAAAAAACCCATGGTCGACAAAGGATAAAAGTAGTATTGTGAAAGTGAAAATAGCGACTGCTTTTGTTAATTTTGTTCGCCACAATTGATTAAAAATAACTCCTCCTAGCAAAAATGGCGCGGGGAACATAAATCCAAAATAATAATTTTGTATTTGGCCGGTATATAATCTGAGACCAATAAGCCCGCCAAGAAACCAGACAGTTGCAACTGTAGCAATTAATCTTTTCTGATAATCTTTCCAATTTTTTATCGTTACCCAGATACTTCCACCTACCAATATCCAAAAAGCAATCTTAGGATAAAACGTCTCCATTACTCGACTTATCTCTTGCAGAAAAATATTCCCTATATCAGAAATGGGAAATATTACATTAGCCGATTTGTATCCTACGTTCGAGCCGCGACCCACAAACTCTAAAATCGTCTGAAAATTTGGGAAATGATTTTTTATCTCAAAAATTAAAAACGGTGAAAATGTAATCAATAATCCTGTCAAAGAAAGAATAAAAACAAGAGGCCATTTTTTAAAATTCACATTGACTAACACGATAAGTGCGGCCACAACTACAAGAACTAGTGCCAAATAATGAAGCTGAATACTTACACCAAAAGCCGCACCTGCAAATAAAAAATTAAGAAACTTTTTTTTGCTTATGCCAAGATATATAAAATAAACCATCAATAGGGCAAAAAACGGTAAAACGTTAGGGTTCCAGGAAGAACGAGAGTACCTAACAATTAAAGGCGCTGTTGCATAAAGAATACTTGCAAAAAAAGCAGGCCAAATACCTACGGTGTCTTTTAGAAATTTAAACAATAAAAGCACGGTCAGCACACCGATTATCGCCACAAAGTAAGCCGGTCCGACCGGATCAAAATTTGACAGCCATAAAAAAGGCGCTGCCATCCAATAATAAATGGGGCCAAGATAAAATCCGCCCACGGATGCGGAAGGTCCCAAAAAGGGTATGTCTCCTTTTACAAAAATATCCCTCATCACAATCATGTCTCTGCCCTCATCACCCAAAAAGACAACGTAATCCCTTATTTGCCAAAAACGGAAAAAGACAGCTGTCACAATTAAAATTACTAACAATACTAATTGAAGTTGTTTGAAGTTTTTAAAAATGTTGATGACCATCCAATTTCTAATTATTCTAATTTCTAATTGACCTAACTAAATCCCAATGACTTAATTTCTAATTTTGAGAAATTGATGCTTTTGTCATTAATTAGGTAATTAGAGTAATTAGGTCAATTAGGTTAATTTTCCGAATGAGCTTTCCAGATCCAGAGAGTATTTACCAAATAATTTACAAAAAGGCCGATTGCGACGCCAAAAGCCAAACCGATTTGCTCATGCAGGGCAAAAACCCTAAAAGCAACTAAAATTGAAGCCAGTTGAATCACAGGACTGCCGGCAGATGTAAGATTGAACTTCAAAAATCGCAAGATTAACAAACCGTCCTTTGCGCGAGCCTTAAAAGTCCATTTCTCATGAAATAAAAAATTAAAAATTATCGAAAGTTCAATCGAGATTATAGAAGCTATAAAAAGCCTGTCTAATGTTAAAAACAAAAATTCCCGGGCTTGCCCTTGTAAGGGAACAAACGAAAGGATCGGTTTTGGTAAAATCGCCATGTTGTAAATCTGCCCCCTGTTTAAAAGTCCAAGGGCTGCCGCGTTTACAAAATATCCCCCTGCACCCACCATCAAAAATTTAACAAACATTCTGGATCTTTGAATTCGAACCCCCAATCCAAATTTTAAAACATCAAAAGTGTAAGCTATTATTTGAGCTTTAGAGTAACCTCGTTTACGGTCGACAAATTTTATCGGTACTTCTTTAATCTTGGCACCGACGCCAACCGCCGCATAAAGAAAAGACGGCTGGATGATATATGTTTTGGCCTTCCAGGGAATTTTGTTAAAATCAATCTTTTCGAAGAGCTCTTTTGTAAACATCCTGTATGAATTTGTGTACTCGGACAAGTTAAAGGTACCCCAGCTTAATTTACAAAAAAGGGCAGAGCCTCTCGTAAAAAGCCTCCTGTGCCACCCTAAAAGATTTTTGCCGCCCGGCATTAAGCGCGAACCATTGACCAGATCATATCCTTTTTTGATATAGTCAAACATTATAGGTAGTGTTGAGGGGTCATGAGAAAGATCTCCATCCATTTGCGCTAAAACGTCTGCTTTCAACTTGCCGACAGCAAACCTGTGTCCTTTAACGACTCCAACCCCTAGCCCGCGGACTTTAACGTTCAGGTAATGGACTTTTGGATTTACGCGGGAGATTTTTTTTACAATGTCGGCTGTGCCGTCCGGCGAGGCACTGTCTGCAACTAAAACGTGGACATCGGCATCAATTTTTTTACACGCAGAAAGGACTCTTTTTATAATCTCTTCGATATTATCCCGCTCGCAATATGTGGGAATATTTAAAACAAGCCTCATTTGGAATTCTTATTGAGAAGTTCAATGTCTGCCGCAACCATCATTTTAACAAGATCCTTAAAGCTTGTCTGCGGCTCCCAGCCTAATATCTTTTTTGCTCTTGTAGCATCTCCGATTAAAAAATCGACTTCGGCGGGCCTGAATAATTCTTTGGAGACTTTGACATGTTTTTCCCAGTTTTCAATGCCAACGGCACCAAACGCCTCTTTCGCGAATTCGGCAACAGAGTGATTTTGACCCGTGGCAACAACAAAATCCTGCGGCTTTTCCTGCTGGAGCATTAACCACATTGCCCTAACGTAATCGCCGGCAAATCCCCAGTCACGTTTCGCGGCTAAATTACCCAAAACCACATGATCGGATTGGCCCAAATGGATTCTGGCAACACCGTGGGAGATTTTTCTGGTGACAAACTCCAGACCTCTTCTTGGCGATTCATGATTAAAAAGAATCCCCGATACGCAAAACATGTCATATGATTCACGGTAATTAATCGTGATCCAATGTCCATAGACTTTAGCAACACCGTAGGGGCTTCTGGGATGGAAAGGCGTATTTTCGTTCTGGGGACTCTCTTTGGCCATCCCAAACATCTCAGAAGAAGATGCCTGGTAAAACTTCGCTTTGAGCTTAATCTGTCTTTGAGCCTCCAGCATCCTAGTTACCCCCAAAGCAGTAAATTCACCGGTTAATACCGGCTGTGACCATGACGTTTCCACGAAACTTTGGGCTGCCAGATTATAAATTTCATCAGGGTCAGATTTCTCAATAGCGGTAATTAATGACTGCTGATCCAAAAGGTCGCCGGGTATTAGCACCACCTTGTCCTGGATATGCTTAATCCTCTCATAGTTTTGTGTTGAGGTTCGCCTTGTCAGACCATATACTTTATAGCCCTTGCCAAGCAAAAATTCGGCCAAGTATGAGCCGTCCTGACCTGTAATACCGGTAATTAAGGCTGACTTTTTAGCCATTTTGTTTCTTTCTTTCGTAATCAATTGTATCAGAAAGCGTTTTTTCGATGTTAATTTTAGGCCTCCACCCAGTTTCTTTTCTAAATTTTGAACTGTCGCAGTATATTTTTACAATATCAACCGGCCTGTAAAGTTTTTTATCGACAACAACCTTAATTTTTACTCTCGAAAATGAAAGTAAAATTTTAAGAATTTGTGCGATTTTTATTGGTTTTCCTGTTCCGACATTGTAAACGCCGCCGACTTTTGCTTTTTCGAGTGCCAAAAAATAAGCGCGGGCCATATCCCTAACATCCGTAAATTCCCTCCAAGTCTCAAGATTGCCCACCCTTATTGTGCCGCCTCCCTTGGTTTCCAAATCGGCAATCTGGGATGCAAATGCACTAACGACAAAGTGCGGCGATTGTCTTGGGCCGATATGGTTAAACGGCCTTACCCTGACAATATTCAGATTATGGTGTAAAAAAAATTGAAGACCCAGCAAATCTTGAGCAACTTTAGAGACTGCATACGGAGAGGGAGGTGCAAGAGACGTTTCTTCTGCAATGGGCAAATCTTTAGGATCAACATTGCCGTATTCATCGGCAGAGCCGACAACTAAAATTTTGGCTTGAGATTTGATTTTAACAAGAGCCGCAAGAAGATTAAGCTCGGCAAAAATATTATTTTCCAGCGTCGTTTTCGGATTTTTGAAGCTTTCGGCGGGCGAGGCAAACGCAGCCAGATGAAAAACATAATCAGGGTTAATTTTGATAACTTTCGCGTCAACATCTTTTTTATTTACTAAATCACAAGGGATTAAATTAATTTTGTCTTTAATATGGTCAACATTTGCTGTTGAATGGCCGGGCAGATAAAATCCGAAGACTTCAAATTTTTTGGAAAGTAAAAATTCTGCAAGATGACTGCCGGCAAAACCGGCAATACCTGTAATAAGAACCCTCTTCGCAGAACCTTGATTCCTGACGGAATTTAACGCCTTCTTCATGCGCCTATTTTAAAATGGATAAAGCCCGCACGCTTAACCTTTTCGGAATTAAGGAAATTCCGGCCGTCTAAAATTATTGGCTTTTTAACGAGTTTTTTAATCCTTTCAAGATCAAGCTCGGCAAATTGTGGCCACTCGGTTACCAGAAGAATTGCATCCTTGTCTCGGACTGCGTCGTATTCATCTTTTGCAAAATTAATCTTTGGTAAAACCTTTTTGGCATTCTCCATTGCCTGAGGGTCATATGCAGTTATCTCGGCCCCCAAATCGATAAGGCTATTGATTATCTTTACGGAAGGAGCGTCCCTCATGTCATCCGTGTTGGGCTTAAAGGCAAGTCCCAATACCGCCAACTTTTTTCCGTTTAAATTTTTGCCTTTTTCTTCCTGAGCATCAAGCGCAAATCTTACTTTATTTATAAACAATGCGATTTGGCCTTCATTTATAGCATCAACAGACCGCAAAAGGTGAAAATCGTAATCGAAACTTTTGGCGATTGCGATAAACGCCATTACATCTTTCGGCAGGCAAGAGCCGCCATACCCCACGCCCGGATACAAAAATGACTTGCCGATTCGCCTGTCGGCACCAACTCCCGCAAGAACCTTTTCTACATCCGCTCCGGTTTTTTCGCAGATTGCGGCGATCGCGTTTGCAAAAGAAACCTTGGTTGCCAAAAGCGCATTTGATGCATATTTTACGAGTTGCGCGCTTCTTACATCACACAAAATTCTCTCCCCGGAAATAGGGGCATGCAGTTCAAAAAGAGTCTTTTGGGCTTTTTTACTTGACGCGCCTATTATAATTCTGTCCGGATGAAGTGTATCCTCAATTGCCGTTCCCTCCCTTAAGAATTCGGGGCAGGCTGCAAACTCAAATTTTGATTTCGCATATTTGTTAACTGTTCGCTCCAAATCATCTTCGAACCCCACCGGAACGGTACTTTTGATCACAATTAATGTGTATCCCGAAAAGTGCTTTGCAGCCTCCTCAACTGCCCCAAAAAGATACGAAAGATCGGCTTCCCCATTATTTTTTGGGGGAGTTCCCACACAAATCAAAACTACTTGGGATTTAGGAACGGAATCCCTATAACTTGTGGTGAAAAATAGTCTTTTGGCGCCTACGTTTCTCTCAATATACTCCGAAAGTGAAGGCTCAAAAAAAGGCACTTTTGCCCCTTTAAGATCCTCTATCTTGGCTTTGTTAATGTCTACACAATAAACTCTATTACCTAGGTCCGAAAAAACTGCTGCTGAGACTAGACCTACATATCCGGCACCGATTACTGTCAAAGTCATGATTTGAAGTTTATTTTAGTCATATTGTGCTTTTTAAATCAATTGGCCGCCTGATTGCAAAAAGACAGTCTCTATGCCCTTTTCCCAATCGGTTGGAGAAAAACCTAGCTCTTTGATCTTATTTACCTTTAAACCCCCTTTTACCGGTCTGGGAGTTGTCGAAGGTTCCTTTAAAAAATCAACGATCGATCCCTTTTTTAATTTACCTGCATCTTTGCCGAATGTTTCAAGTACTTTTTTGGCAAATTCAAATTGATTTGTTGTTCTTGGACTTGCCAGATGGAAAATTCCGCGCGCCCCTTTTTTAAAAAGAAGCGGCAAAGCAGGCGCAACATCGTCTATAAAAGTCGGCGTAATGGTCTGATCGTAAAACATCGGATAAAGATTCCCGGCATCATAAAGTCGTAAGACTCGCTTGACCTGATCATCTTTTTGACTAAACGGGCCGCGAAAGGGGTAAGAAATTCGCAAAATTACAAATGTTTTGAGATTTTTTTGAATCAGACTTTCTGCCTCCAGTTTTGTAATCCCATACCAGGAAACTTTATCCAAATCCTCGCCTTGGAGTGAATCTTCATCATATGGACCGCTTGAGCCGCCAAAAACAAAATCAGTTGAGATAAACAATAGGCTCTTTTTGCGCTTTTGACATTCGCTTACTACATTTTTTACACCTTCGACATTTATCTTCCAGCACAGCCCGCTTTTGCTGTTTCTTTGCTTCTCGGCCCCGTCAACATCTGTGAATGCCGAAAATAAAAGAGTCCAGTCAAAGTCATAATTATTAAAAAAATCGTTGACAGATTTTTCTTGGGTAATATCAATTGGGATTTTTCCATTCAAGTCCCCTTTGATTAAATTTAGATGGTTTTTGGAAAGATCACAAAATCTTGAGGCCACCATTGAGGAAGCGCCGATTACGGCGCAAGTTATCTTAGGGCTAGAGACCGAAGTCATTGGCAATCTGCCTCCAGTCAAGCTGGGAATTTTCGACCCGGCCTTCATCTTCTCCCGTATACAATTGTGTTGAAAAATTTAAAAGATAGCCGGGTTCTTTTGAAACCACCATAAATCCGTGATAAACATCTTGGGGAATAACAATCATATACATTTCCTCCTCCTTTTCCGGTCCCATTAAAAACAAATTTGTTTGGTCTTTGGTTTTTGATCCTTCCCGCGGATCATAAAGTGCGGTGACAATTTTACCGGAAATACAAATAAAGCGGTCTTTTTGCTTTTTATGAACATGCCATTTGTCCTCATCCCTTATAAGACCCGACGGAGTAATGGACAAATATTGCATGGCAAAATTCAGCCCTTTTTCGTCAAACACATCATTCCAGTCACGCCTTAAGGTTTCGACCAAGGTACCGGAATCGTCCTGATGGACTATAAGTGCCCTCAAAACAACGCCCTCAATCAAGTTTTTACTCTTTTCCAAATTTATATAATCCATAATTAACTTGCCTTATACTGTTTCTTGTAATAGTCCATGTAACTTTTATTTTTTAATTTCTGCCACCAGCTTTTATTATTTTTATACCATGCAACCGTTGCCCCCAGCGCCTCCTCAAGATCAAAAAGCGGCTTCCAGCCGAGTTCGTTTTTAATTTTGGCAGCGTCTATTGCATATTTTCTGTCATGACCCGGTCTGTCGGCAACATACTCTATCATTTTCTCGTCACTTCCCATTATCGCAAGCAACTTCTTGATTAAATCAATATTGGCAATATCGCTGTCAGTGCCAATCAAATAAGTTTCACCGACTTTACCTTTGGCAATTACCAAATCTATCGCCCTGCAATGATCTTCCACATAAAGCCAGTCCCTAACATACAGCCCGTCACCGTAAACCGGCACTTTTTTGCCTTCCAAAACATTGGTGATTGCCAAAGAAATTAATTTTTCCGGGTATTGGAAAGGGCCGAAATTGTTAGAGCAGTTAGTGATTGTTATTGGCAAGTTGTAGGTGTAAAAGTACGCGCGCACTAAATGGTCGGAGGCGGCTTTACTGGCAGCATACGGACTGTGCGGGTCATATTTTGTTTCTTCGCTAAATTTAAGTTTACTGTCAAGATCGAGTGAGCCAAAAACTTCATCGGTCGAGATATGGTGAAAACGCTTAACTTTGGCTTCAAGCGCTACATCTAAAAGGACTTGGGTACCAAGCACATTCGTCCTGATAAAGGGAGCAGGATCTAAAATGGATCTATCGACGTGGGATTCTGCGGCGAAGTTGATAACAACATCGACACCTTTTAGGGCTGGTGAGATTTCCTCAGGGTTACCAATATCCCCTTTTATAAATTGGTAATTAGGGTTATTTTCTACGCTTTTTAAATTAAGTGGGTTGCCCGCGTAAGTTTGGGCATCAAAGTTAATAACCTGATAATTAGGGTATATCCTAAGTATATACCTAATAAAATTGGACCCAATAAAGCCAAGGCCTCCTGTTATCAATAATTTCATGCTTGATTTGTTCCTAAATTTAGGTAGGATGCTTTCCGACCGATTGCTTTCTTAGAATGGTTTAATATTGAAAGTTTTTCCCAGTTTTTCTTCCATCCAACGTAGTTTTGTCCAAGAAATTTGATTTCTGAAGGAGACCATTTATTCCAATTACTCTCCTCACATAGTTTGTAGCTCATTTCGGGAATCACAAATGACTTTATTAGAGAAAAAAATTTATTACGCTCTGGCGCTGGGAAAAAAAGGGCGAATTTCCCTTTTCTACTAGAGGGGATTATCTTTGGAGAAATATTCCATTTCTTATTCAGGAAATTTCTTAGTAACAAAAGCTCTTTCTTGCTGAAAGACTCAGTAGAAATTCTCATCTCTCTATTTTTCTTAGATGTAGAGCCATCATCCATAAACCAAATAGCTAGACTTAAAGGCGTTAATTGTTTGAGCCAGTAGGGACATATAGTTTTCTTTCCATTGCCATAAATAATTTCATAAATTTTTGTGAAGACTGGATGAGAAATTGTCTTAAAAGAAAACTGACCCTTTCTGTCTTCTCGTACATCTTTGTAATACTTAATTCCACTTTTAACAAAGTCGCGCATTACATGGTATTTAAATGTGACATACTCTTTTTGTGTTTTATTTTGAGAAATTACCAGATAGGCATTCTTAACATGAGAGGGCTTTTTTAGACAATCATCACCCAACAAACTTCCATATATATATTGTTTCTGTGTAAGAGAAAGCTTCTGAGTTTTATTTCTTTGATATGATTTTACTAAAGGAATCTTAAATCTTCTCCTCGAAAAATTGATCCATGTTTCTGAATAACCATACTTAATTGCAATATCATGACTTGTCAGTTTTTTCTCTAAATATTCTCTTTGGAGTATGGGAGCAGTAATTTTTATTTTCCTCGATCCTTGAAAGTTATCGACGCCTGGCATCCCGCTCCTAACCAAAGATTTCATGATATTCCACTTTTTTCTGCCCAATACTTATTCACTTCAAAAAGTGTTTCGAACGTACCTGCATCCGACCAATAACCGTCTAGAGTCGCCCACCTGAGATTGCCTTCCTTAATATATATGTTGTTGACGTCGGTGATTTCCAATTGACCCCGCGCTGAAGGCTTAACTTGAGATATGTGATGGAAAACTGCAGAATCGTAAATATAAACTCCGGTTACCGCAAGATTGCTTTTGGGTTTTTGGGGTTTCTCGACAATCGCAAAAACTTTTGTTTTGTCGGCAGGGTCAATTTCGGCGATTCCAAAGCGGTGCGGGTCGTGAACTTTTTTCAAAAAAATCAAAGCCCCGTCTTTAAAATTTTTGACTTCTTTGGAAATGTCGGCATCCGTGCAATTATCACCTAAAATGACGGTTATGGGACCGTTATCCGAAAAATCCTCGGCGAGCTTTAGGGCATCGGCAATGCCGCCGTCGCCGGATTGCTGGTAAGCAAATTCCAGATGGTCAATGCCAAATTCTTTGCCGTTTTGCAAAACCCTGATAAAGTCCCCTGCATGGGGTCCGCCGACTACGACCAGAATATCCCTGATGCCCGCATTTACCAGAGTTTGGATCGGGTAAAAAATCATCGGTTTGTCAAAAACCGGAAGCAAATGCTTGTTGGTTGCGTGCGTCAGGGGATAAAGCCTTGTCCCTAAACCGCCCGCCAAAACGACACCTTTCATAAGGATAATTATATCTTTTGTGCGTCTTTTTTTCTAACTCTAAAATTTGTTTGTGGGGTAATTTATATTTCGCAGCTAATTTCGGTTTCGGCATCACAAGTATCTCTGCCTAAATCTCCTCTTGCATAATCTGTGTCGTCTCCGCCCAAGAGCATATCATTGCCGTTTCTGCCGCGCATTTGGTCATCACCATCATTTCCCTCAACATAATCATTGCCGTTCCCGCCATCAAATCTATCATTGCCAGGACCGCCGATCATGTAATCGTTACCGTTTGAGCCGTCGATTTTGTCATTACCCTCATTGCCAAAAATTTCGTCATCTCCGTTTGAACCGCTAAGCTTATCATCACCTGCACCGCCTATTAATAAATCGTTACCGTTTGACCCATTAATCGTATCAGTACCTTCGCCACCTAAAATAACGTCGTTACCATTGCTGCCATGTAAAATATCATTACCGGAGTCGCCGACAATGCAATCGTCGCCGTTTGAGCCGTTGATGACATCGTTTCCTTCAAAACCAAAGATAAGATCATTACCGTTGGTGCCGTTTAAGACATCGCGATTTTCCGTACCGAAGATAGGTTGATTACTAAATTGAATGTTTTGACATTCTTCGGGAACATGGATAGCAATACCGATTATTAAGTCAAAAACTACATTTTTCCCTTGGAAATCATTGTTGGCAGATTCTTGGAACGTTACTTTAAATGTGTAGGTAGTCGATGTCGAAGGGCCAAGAATGGAAAAAGGAATTCCGTCCGAACCGGAGCTATCAGTGAAAAATTGGGAAAGAGTATCAGAGTAAAGAGTTGTTGGACCTTCCATAATTTCAATATCAAGAACTGTTGAAAGATCGCCGGTTTCTAAAGTTTTGACGCCTCGGACACCGGCAGGCCTAGCAGTTGAGGCATTGTTGGTAACACTGACTGATCGAGACTGACTATCACCCGGCATCATATTGGTGACCACAAAAATCGGTAGGCCATCTGGTACTCCCCAATCAACGTTTAGATCGCCGACTGCCTGAACTGTGCTGTCATTTTGCAAGAAATTTGGCGAAGCGAAATAAAAAGTCGAAGCGGCAGTTAGCACTATTGCCAAAACTCGAATTATTCTCATTTTTATTTTCTTTTTCATAATATTTATGGCGGGCTGTTTGCTGATTTAGGTGTTCCCCTATTTTCGATATCCTCACCTGAATCAAAACCTGTTGAAAGGGTCGCCGTGTGCCAGCTATCAGCAATTGTTCCAGCACCTGGTTCATCATTTCTTTCCATTGAATAAAATCTTTTAGGTGTGCTGACTTTATGTTCTCCGGCAAGGGGATTACTTTTATTACCTGCGGTATCAACCAAAAGTCCACCGCTGTTCCAGTTATTTACAAAAAGTCTTACTTGCAAGTTATCATTATGTAAAGTAATACTAGTCGTTATATGATTGGGATCAACATTAAGTGCAGTTCCAGGATCGCCACTTGGAACTTGTGCGATTAAGAAAAATCCGTTTGGTGGGATCGTTTTCCCAGCCGGTATTGTTAACATCAGTTGCTCGCTACCTCCCCCGGCCGGTACCCACTTCGTGATCTGCCAACCGTCTATACCTATTGTTTTGTTTGTCATGTTTCTTAACTCGATCCATTCATCACTAGCACCTTTAGTACTTCCCATCCACATAAGTTCATTGATAACTACATCTCCTTGATTAACTCCGAAACTTTCGGCGGCGATAAATGTGTTGTTTGTACTAGTAGCTGTATTCGAAAAAAATGCAAAAGAACTATAGACAAGGAGTGTGCTTGCCAGAATCGGTAATAAAATTTTAAGGCCCGGCATTCTAAATCCTAATTTATGGCGGTTTGAAAATCCTGAGAAATTCACGACTTCTATAATCGGAGTTACAACTGGGTATTCCGATTGTTTCTGAGTTTCGGGCAAGAGTGTTTTTTGTTTTTTAACTTCCTTAAAAATATTCTGGATTTCAAAAAGAATAACCAGAAGAGCAGGGAAAATTACGGCTAATGCAAAACCAGCCTGAGTTTTGGTAAAGGCGATTAGCTTGCCCAAATAAGGTAATCTAAAGTAGGCCTTGCCAAGAATTTCGCTTTCCGCGACCAAATTCGGGTCCCCGTTTTTATTGGCATCGCCTTTTGTCCGGTAGAAAATTTTTCCGTTTTGATTTTTTAGCCCTAAGATTCTGTGGCTTATTATTTTGTCTTGGCTTTTAAAAGAAATAATATCTCCAACTTTATACGGTAAGTTTTTCTGCGCTCTTGTAAGAACCAAATCACCGACTAAAACCGCCGGCTGCATACTGCCGCTTCTTACAATTAATGCCGAATTGCCAAAAACCGGCGCGGCAATATAGACAAACCCGATTGCCAAAATAATAAAGATTACAGAAACGCCAAAAGGCGCATCTTTAATAAAAGCCTTAATATAAGCCATTTAATTTTCTCCTTCTGTCATCCTTGCGAAAGCGAGGATCCCTCGGGACTGAGTCCTCGGGACGAATGTCTGATTCTCGATCAAGTCGAGAATGACACGATACATACCAGCCAACTATGCAGACGGACGGAGGCCAAGCTTGGGGCAGTAACCCCCGCCCAGTCTGCTTATTGTGATGCGTCTTGGTTCAAGTTAACTGTGAACGTAGAAACAACACTGTCTCCCTGCAAAGTGTTGCCGGCAGTGCTGTCCAGACAAACGTCCATAACCAAATTATGGCCAGCATTTAGATCTGTCAGTGCCAAACTGTCCAATTTAGTGGTTGCTGCCGCCCAGTCATTCAAGTCTACAAAACCATTTCCATTAGCATTTGTAATCTGGCTCAAAACTGATGCTCCACCATATTCAAGCTTAGTAATTCTCAAAAAGCTGTCGATATCCGGAGTCGCATTATTCCCTGCATCTGAAACTACATTTCCTGTTAGCTTTACTTCAGCGTGGTTTGCTGCAATAGTACCCGTATTCTTGAGTGTTAAGGTTTGATCACCAGTGCAACTACCAGGAACCAAAGTACTGCTTCCAAAGCTTGCTGTTACTGAATCTTGGTCTGTTTCATTACCATCAGTAAGCTTTAGCTCTAGTGTTCCAGTAGAAAAGGTGTTGCTTGACGATGTTCCACTGTCACTGAAATACGCAAAGGTCGCACCAACGACAAGAGCTGCGGCTGCGGCGATTGAGGCAGCCGAAAGTAAAATTCTTGAATTAATCAATTTAATCACCCCCTTTCGGTTAAGGATAAATTACAAAGGATAAAGGATTAATTTAAAAATCTTTCCTTGTCCTTAGTTTTTTTATTGATGCTGTTAAAATTTTTACTATTGCTTCTGATTCTTCAATAATCTCCTGCATTCTTTTTCTGAATTGCGGATTAACTTCTGCGATTATCAATAACCAATAGTGTGTTTCTCTCGCCTCTTTTTTGGCAATATTTGTACAGTTAATAAACTCAGGCCTCGTGTTTGTTCCCTGAGCTTCTTCCAGGTTTGCACCGATTGATGTACTGGATCTAGCAACCTGATTTATTAAGATTCTGTTGATTTCGTCTTTCGGTAATTCTTTGCATAACTTCAAAACCCTAATCGCAAATTTGAAGCTCCGCTCGCGTATATCTTCAGGCATAAAATTTCATCCTTAATCATTCATCATTCATCCTTCATTCTTAATACTTGGTATCGATTGAGGTGTAGCAGGCGGAAGTTGCGTGTGTTCAATTTAGACTGTTAGGAAATAATCTGTCAACTGCAACAAAATAGTGGGGAAATAGATCAGAATGATCAATAACTAACTAACCGTACAAATTACTGTGGGAATCTATGACGACAAAAAGTGCGCTGTCAGAATCTCTTTTAAATATTGCCCGCATATCGCCGGTCACATTTATACTCCTGTATCCCAGCCACTTCCCTTTTAGGGCATGATTATTTAAAACCGGATCGAACCCGTCTTCTTCAAAAATCTCTAATCTGTCCTGAAATCTCTTTTTTAGTTTTGGGGATAACTTCTTGAAGCCTTTTGTAAAATCCCTATGAAAAATGATGATCATAAGGAATCAAGATAATCATTGGCTTCTTTTGCGGTTTTAAAACCGGGAGACAAGTTGCGACCGCTTTTAATATCCGCCTCAACCTTATCAAGAAGTTTCTCCAGTTCCGGGGTCATTTGAGGAGTATCGGAAAAAACTACCTCCCTGGTCCTTATGAAATTTCTCAAAGACGCATTAATTACATCGCTCAAATTAAGACCAAGCTTTCGGGCCAATTTCTGAGCATTTTCTTTAACTTCTTTATCAGCCTTTATATGAATTACAGTCTGCATAATAACTAAAGTATATACAATAGTTACTAATTTGTCAATACCTAACTCTTTGTCATTCCGGACTTGATCCGGAATCTATACTCATCTGGATTCCCGCTTTCGCGGGAATGACAGTTTGGGGGGGGAGGCGGAAATGACAGTTTGAGATGCGGAAATGACAGTTGGGGGGACGGTGAAATATAACAAATTAAAGCTCGAAGAACCAGGATCTAAAAGCCGTCGCTTTTGAGGCGAATTTTGAAAAAGCGACAGAAACTCTGTTAATTCTTCTTCTTCTGCCGTAGGCGACAAGGATTTGATAATATCTCGGTGACAGCCTCGATAACCTGTAAAGAACATAGGCCATGCCGATCATGCCAAACACCGAATATATCCACCACCAGTAATTTGTCGCCTGGGCACCGCTTATTTCCCCGCCGGTGCCGCCTGCCGCAGTCGAAGCCGCCTCAACATCGGGATTGCCGAACGAGCCGACAAGGCTTCCAAAAGAGCCGGCACCTACCCGGAAACCGGTTTGTGCCTGGCTTGAGATTCCCTGATTGTCGGGCCCGACTTTGCCCTGGGCCTCAACCAGCGCCTCATAAAGACCCGCTGGCGCGGTGCCGGCAAGAACGACTCCAAAGCTAATTTTAGCCGTCTGACCGGCTTCAAGCTTGCCCAGATCAAAAGACTGGATTGTCGCAATTTCGCCGTTTGAATCATAAAGGTTAAAGTAAACCTTGGCATCGTAAACCGGGCCGCTTCCGGGATTTCTGGCTGTGATAAAAAACGTTGCCGTGTCGCCCGGATTAACATGGGTTGCGACATTGGTAGCCATTGAGGTTTCTAATTGACCCCCGGCTACTCTGACTTCTTCCTGGTCTCCATTCTCAGTGCTCTCAGTTGCTTCAGTGCTTTGTGAGGCTGCGAAGAAGCTTTCGCCGCCGATGTTGCCGGTCAACGAGCCAAAAATATTAATTATGCCGAAAAATCCAACGCTGTTTACAACGTTTGTGTTGACGAAATTTATAAGATTGACCGCAGAATACGCATTGCCTGTTATAATCTGTCCGTTTCCGTCAATTAAGTTTCCCCCGGTGTTGGCGCTTGCCGTAATTTGATTGTTAAGCTGCGCATTGTTAGTCTGGTCTGCCGCAACAAGCACACCATTTTCGTCTATCTGCAAATTAAAATATGGCATAAAGAGCATTTGCCCCCAAACCGGCGTTGCCGCACTCAAGCTGCCCCAGCCCAAAAACTGGCCGTCCCAGTTGCCGAAGTTATTGACAAGAAGCATATAATACACCCCTCCCAAAAGGTTGAAGTTCACAAAGTTTTGATTGTTGACAACAGAAGTAGCATCGCCTGTCTCAATAGAACCGGAACCGGAAACTTGATTCTCGCCCGTATTTGCCGACGCATCTATGGTGTTTTCAACCTCGGCGCTGTTTTCCTGTGAAACATCGCCGGAAACCGTTCCCAAAAGACTCAACTCTTCCTCTCCTAATTCCGGCAAAATTATGTTTCCTTGGACATTTCCGAAAATATTGATAACCACAAACTGCCACACGGAATTGACGAAATTGGCATTTATAAAGTTAAAAATATTGACAACAACCGTTGCAGTTCCTGTTGTTATATCACCGGAAGAACCGTTTATTGTGTTTGCACCGGAATTGGCGATTGCGGTGACAACATTATTGACAACAGCTTGGTTTTGCTGAGTTATTTCTAAGTTTACAGAAGACTGTGTCTCGTATGATTCCGATTTGCTAAGGTCGATATCACCGTTTTCGTCTATGTAAATATTTTCGATATGGTAAGTGATTTCGGCATTGACAAGGTTGGTATTGGCCACGGTAACCATGTCAACATCGGAGACAGCATCACCGGTTTCGATTGCGGCATTTTGATCGTCAGTTTCTCCACTCCCCTGCGCTGCAGGGTCGGTCGAAGAAGAATCCCCTTCTGGTTCCGGGCTTGGTGATGGTGAGGGTTCGATCGTATTGTCGCCGGTATTGGCAACGTCGGTAACTTGGTTGTCAATGACAGCATCATTTGTCTGGTCGACTTCTGTTGGCGGACAATCGCTTACGCATGGGTCAGGACTCGGACTTGGAGATGGCTCGACTTGCTGATTGACATTTGGATCAGGTGAAGGTGATGGTTCAGTACTCTCACTTTGACTGTCCAGCGGAGGGACTTCTTGGGCCAAAACAGCCTGCCTGGGCAAAATGCCAAGTAAATAAACAATTATTAAAACTGTAACTACTATAGATTTGGTACGCTTCATAAGTTCCTTATTTTGTCATTCTGGCAGTTCGATTTGACTCACTGCCCTCCAACTGCCCTGAGCGAAGTCGAAGGGCTTGTCCAGAATCGTCTCTCTTTTTTAGATTCTGGCGTCCTCGCGGAGTTTACCCCGTACTGCGATACGGGACTCGTCCCCAGAATGACAGCGTTATTAAAATTTCTACTTACTCTCATTTTTACTTTTTAATTTTTATTGAATTTTTCAAATTTAAATATTTAATTTTTATTTCAAATTTCGAATTTAAAATTTAAAATTTCCCAGCGGCTCTGCCGCTGCTCCCATCCCAGGAGAGGGAGGCATATTTATCATTCCGAAGTCCAAGCTTGCGGACGTAGGATGATGCCAAAACCCCTCTCCTAAGGATGAGTAAACGTCATTAATGAACGATTGCGACGTTCTTGTTAACAACATTGGAAACAGTTGCTTGTGATTGAGCACCACCTGTCCAAACTACGACGATCTTACCGCCGCCGACGCCGTTCAAGCCGGTGTTGGCGTTTGCTCCGACATTATTGGTGACGATGGCAGTGTTACCTTGACCAACTGTTACATCATCAAAACAGTTACAACCAGCCACAACAGCGACGTTTTTATTTGCTGTTGTGCTTGCACCAGCAATTGCTAATGCATCGCCTGTTTTTACCATGACAAACTTACCGCCGCCGACACCGTTCAAGCCGGTGTTGGCGTTTGCTCCGACATTATTGGTGACAATGGCAGTGTTACCTTGACCAATGACTAGGTCGTCATCAAACAAAGCGAAGGCTGGGACTGCACTTGCCAGTAAAAGTCCACCAGCAGCACCAACGGTTGCTAATTTCTTAATTGAAATCATATTTTATTGTTTCACCTCCTTCCGCCTTTAAGGCTTCAGGTACCTTAAGTGAAGTTTCGGGCAAACAGAAAACCTTTAGAAATTGTCATTCTGAACTGACGTTTCCGTCATCCTGAACCTTTAGTCCTGAACTCGATTCAGGATCTTGTTTCAGGATCTCTGTTCTCATGTCATCCCGCACTTGATGCGGGATCCAGATTCTGGATTCTCGATCAGGTCGAGAATGACTCAAGTAGTTCTGTTTGAGCTTAACCCTCCTTCGCCAAGGCTTCGGAGGGCAGGCCCCCTTCTTTGGGTGGGAAAGCCCTCTTTTTTCCGAGGCTTAGAAATACTCAGGGTTGTCCGAAATTGTTAAAGTACCCTTTAGATTTTTCCGCTTCACATCCTTCTTCGCATAAAGCTTCGAAGGACAAAGAAAACGGAGGCTCATCATCGAGTCAGACTCGATAACGAACCTCCGTTTGCGGTCGGCTTATTATTTAATTATTTTGGGCAGAAATCTCTGCTTCCGGGGCAGATTTGGAAGCTAACTTACAAGAAGCATATCAATGCAGTCTTAGTCTGTCAACCCCAAACAATCTTGCCGTTCGCCTTCAACTACTATTCGTAGACGGCTCACGGTGCGATTTGACGGGGCAGGCCCTCAAAAAATTCCCTTAAAAAATCCAACAATCATCTGCCAAATTAAGGCGAAAAAGCCTTGATTTGCGGGTGCGGGAGTTGGGGTTGGAGAAGCTGGATTGGAAGGGTCCGGAGTTTGGGTTGGCGAAGCTGGATTAGTCTCACTTAGCACCTGATTGCCGGTGTTGACCTTATTTTCGATCTTGACATTAACCTGTGAATTGCCCGTTCCTCCCCCGCCCACCTCGATAGTTTTAACAAAATTAGTAACTGAGCCTGCCGATGTGATGTTTGCTTCAAGCGAATAAATGCCGGAAGAGCCTGGAGCCGGGAAATTGACTAAAAATTGGTTTCCTGATCTTGTCATTGAATAAGCAGTAATCAGGCTGTAGTTATTATCACGCAGATTTAAAACATGCTTATCGCTTCCATCATTTTCGGCAGTCACCCTAACGTAAATTGTTTGACCAGAATTGAATTTTAAGGTTTTGGCGGCAAAAGAGGCATCACTTGCTATTTCCATTGAGGAGCCGGATGTTGCCGAATCAATAATCTTTTGGAAATCCATTTCGCCAGTAAAATTGGGAAAATTTAGAGACAGAAAAATCACAAGGGCGGGAATCATGTATTGGCAGCAAGATCTTGTTTAAATTTATGGCCGTGACCATTATTTTTAGCCTCAGTAAGTTTTCGGGAACTTTTGGGACTTGAAACTTTGGTGATAGTGCGTTCGGTAATTTGAGTGACAGTGTAATTTTGAATGTAGATTTCAACAGAACCATAAGCTTTGTTTTTTAGGGCATCTATTACCTGGCTAATAAGCTGGGGGGTAATCTTTTGGGTGGAAAATTGCTGATCCGTCTGGCTCATGAAACTTAGACGGGCAGTCGAAGGTACTTTATATAACTTAAAGGCAGCTTTGTCAAATATCCGGCACTATACCATCAAACCCGGCAAACTGTCATCCTCAAAACCCGGCAAACTGTCATCCTCAACCGATTCGGTCTGAGCAGATGTCTTCTGGAACTCACGGTCGAAGACTTGATTGAGGATCAGATTCTCACGAGTTTATCCTGAATTGATTCCCGCTTTCGCGGGAATAACAATTGAAGGGTGAGAATGACACTTCTGATGAATGGATAGATGCGAATATCTTTAATTGACAACCAGTGATTTAGTCGTGATTGAATTGCCGATATCATAGGTGTAGTCTGTTTTGACAACGTTGGTGATGGTTGACGTGTAAGTGCCTGTTTCCCTTGAGCGCAGCCTGAAGGTGACAGTGCCGTCGCTGGCTGTTTTGCCGGACCCCGAGGCTAGAGCACCCGAGGGGAGAGTTATAGTTAAGGAAACATTAGCACCCGAGAGGACATTGTTGTTTTGGTCTAAAACCGTGACTTTTGTATAAACGTTGCGGTTCCAAAATAGTGATGTGGACCACATGGAGATATCTGAAACATGCATCACGGTTGACGGAACCGGGCTTGGGGAGGGGCTGGGTGACGGACTTGGGCTTGGCGACGGTGAAGGTGATGGACTCGGACTAGGTGACGGACTTGGGCTTGGCGACGGTGAAGGTGATGGTGATGTCCCACCCACTGCCCTGTAAACATTGATCCGGCCATATGTCCAGTAACTGCCGGTCCCGGAAATCGCATCGGCATTATTTTCGATTTGAGCTCTAACACAAGAATTAGTAGAACAGATGCCGGTTGCCCAAACAAGGCCGGCTAAACCCGCAACATGGGGCGTAGCCATGGAAGTGCCGGAGCCGTAGTCATAATTTAGCGATTTGTTGATTTTATACGGGTGGTTGGGAAAGGTTGAAAAAATATTAACACCGGGAGCTGCCACATCGACCCAAGAACCATAACTCGACCAGCTGGCTTTAGCGTCGTTTGAATCGGTCGCGGCGACAGCGATTACACTTGAATAGTAGGCCGGATAGGTTGGAGACGGATTGCCGCTGTTGCCGGCGGCGGCAACAACCACTACCCCGTTTGCAACCGCGTAATTGACGGCATTTTGAAGTGTCGATGAACCGCTTGATCCGCCTAAGCTCATATTAATAACTTTGGCGCCGTTATCTGTGGCCCAAATAATGCCATTGGCAATCCACGAATAATAACCGGAACCGGAATCATCCAGGACTTTTCCATTCATCAAGGATGAGTTATAGCCAAGGCCGGCGACGCCTGTTGAGTTGTTAGTAATAGCCGCAGCAATTCCGCCAACGTGAGTACCATGGCCATATTTGTCATCAATAGTGGGGCTTGTTGTAAAGTTATGGTTGGCAACGATTTTGCCGGAAAGATCGGGATGATCCTGGTCGATGCCTGTATCCAAGATGGCGATTTTAACAGACGAGGAGCCGGTTGTTATATCCCAAGCGCTTGGACTTGTACTGTTTGCCGCCTCTACTTTAAACATTCCCCATTGTTGAGAAAGGAAAGAATCATTGGTGATAGTTAGTGCCGTGGCCACAAAATCCGGCTCGGCGAATTCTACATTGGGAATTTTGGAAAAAGCGGCGGCAATTGCGTTTTCTTGGCCCTCCGGAACTTTAAGAACCATAACATCTAGCCTACTGATGCGCGCAGCCAATCTGGCATTATATCTTGAAAGATTTAAGTCGATTGAATCCTGCGGTGTGCCTTGTTTAAATTTGACAAGAATACGGCCCGGGGCCCGGTTGCTGCTGTCTGCGGAAAATGGAGACGTCTGCGCCCAAACGGGAGAAACAAAAAGGACCAGAAAAAGAATTAAAAATGCAGTCAGTACCCTTTTCACTAACCTACATTATATAAAGAATTTGCAAAATTAAGCAATTTTCAGACTTTTTGTGCAACAACCACAAAACGAGCCGAATCCAAAAACCCGCTGCAGGTGTAAAGAGTTAAACGGGAATCATTCGACTGATTGAGAATTTCGACTTGGGCCGGGTCAATTTCTTTTTTTTCAAATACCCGATATTTTACAAAGTCGCCGTTTTGCAAAACCACATAAATATAATCGCCCTCGTTAACCCGCCACAGCCCGCCGAGTTTATCTTCAGTATTGTGGCCGTAGATTACCGTATTGCCTTTGCCGGGAAGAGCGGATGTTGTCAAATAAGACACGCCTGTTTGGGAAATTTCCCATCTGTCGCCCTGCGCATAACCGTCACTTACGTCAAGCAACTTGGACATTCCGGGGATATAGAGCTTGACGGGTTTAGAAACCGGCAAGCCGTCTTGGGAAGCTTGGACCGGGACTTTCGGTTTGGTGATAAAGCCGATATTTTGTATTGAGGTATAAAGAAGAACGCCTGCACCGGCAACTATAAAAAGCAGGCTTGTTAAAATCCGGATGTTGTGGAAAAACTTTAGGCTTTTTTGCTGCCTCGTCTTGCGAGGGCGTTTTGGGCTTGCCATAGACCAGTGGCGATTAATCCGAATCCTGTGGAAAACAAAAGTGCTGTTTGGGCTGTTCCGGTTGCGCCAAGGGTCTTTACTCCCAGTACCTGACCGCCAACCCCGCCGACTTTGAAGGTATCAGATGTCGGACCGCCGCATTCTTTGCTTGATTTGGCAATTACAGAAACCCACAAATCACCTGCAGGCAAATTTTTGAGAGTGAACTGGTTTGCGTTTGCGTCGGCAACTTCAGCTCCCCATATTAAGTTATCTTTGGAAGGACCATAGGCAATCTGGAATCCCCAAGCATCACCTTTGTTTGCCCAGTGCACTGTAACTTCTCCGGGCTTAATGTCGGAAAACCAAACCTGGTCTACCTGTTGAGGTCTGTCTGACGGGCATGATGGTGTAGTTATCTGGCCGCCAACTTCGGGACCGGGACCGCCTACAGGCGGGGGTGTTGGACTTGGCTCTGGTGACGGCTCTGGCGAAGGCTCTGGGCTAGGTGATGGTTCTTCGCAGTCTTCATCGTCCCACCAATCCCAGTCCCAATCCCAATCATGGTTATTGTCTGGACATGGGCTTGGGGAAGGTGATGGCGATGGACTTGGTTCGGGGCTTGGAGATGGACTACCTTCTGGTCTTGTATAGACAACCACATGACTGATACCGTATTGACTGGGATTATTCCAGGAGCCTGCACTAACATCAGGGTAAATTAACGAACCTCCTCCTGGCCCGCCGATTTTTACACAGACACTAGTAATTTCGTAACCGGAATTGACCGACCAAGTAGCAGTTGTCTCTGTTGCAGAAACTGTTGCCGAACCATCAGTATATTCTAAGCCGTCATCAACTTCGTATTTAACATTACCTGCGGGACAAACTGTTGGAGAAGGGTGCGAATTACCGGAACCGCCACGAGCAAAAACTGGAACGTTTATGCTGGTGCTAAAGATTGCAAAAACCAACAGGAACAATCCGGTAATTATGGGCAGGAAGATTTTGAAATATCTTCCGTTCATGTCTTATTTTGTAGCAGATATGTTTAGGCAGAGAAAAGATCTAGTTGAGCAGAAGTTTGAGTATTTTATAGTAGTAATTATAAGTTGTCAAGTGGGCAAAAAATAGGTGGATTTAGGTCAATTATGGGATATCTTTGGATGATTGATTAATTCACGAAGCTCTAGGATTTTTATCCTAAGCTTTGTTTGTAATAGTTTATCGTCTTTCTGAGGCCCTCGTTAAGATCTATTTTTGCCCTCCATCCGACAGCTTTTTTGAGCCAATCTTTTAGGTGTTTATCTTTGTTCGTTTTATCTTTTTCAGGCATATTTTTTCAAAAGCCGCAGATAATATGCATGATTGCCAGCACCAACTATATTAACAATCCTTTGTGCATCCTTAGCTACTTTGGGTATTGTATACACAATCCTATGAGCATTAGGTAAGTTATATTTCCGAATCTGCCCTATCTTTCTCGCTGAGTGTGGCGTTTCAGACAAATGCTTAATCGCTCTTTCCTGTACGTCTTCACTAAATTGAGCTAAAACTGAATCGAATTCGTCTCGCTTGTTTTTGTTTTCGTACTTAATTTCAAAAGACACATTTACTTTGTTAGGAATTTGCTATATTTTGCACTGATCCCAACACCCTTTGTGGGATTTTTTACTAAATAAGCATCAGCTTTTTTAATATAACTCACAAAGCTAGGACTTTGAGCAAGTTCTTCTATTACCTCGTCAACAGGCTCTACCACAGCTCTTGTATAGTCTTCATTTACCCATATAAGGGGGCTCGGCTCATATGGCATTCTTGTAAAATCTGCAACAGTTGGTGGAGTCATATTTTTATTTCTTTCCTTTCTTATTTTCCTCATGTACCTTAATCGTGTTGATTATGGTATCAGCCAGCTCTTTACCAACGGATCGAGGTAGTGTTACCCTTGAAACAACCTGTGCCTCTTTTATTTCAGCACGGGGGTTCTTATAGACAAACTCTAAAGTAATATCCATATCCGTAACACTTACTCCAACTATTTGGGCATATGTAGACCCCAAAGTAGTACCAGCTTCAACGGTAGGTGTTTCTGGCTCGGCTTTTTTATCTTCTTTCTTGGCCATCAGCCGTATTATACCAAAATCAATACTTTTTTCTATCACCACCTTTCCTTGTTTCTAAGGTATAGCTGCCGCTAAACTGAACACTTAAAATTGGATAATTCCAGGGTATTTTAGTACAACGAGGATCATGACGAGGTCGGAACTAGTTGGGGATTTTGATCTTGTGGATAGGATAGATGCCTTAGGGAGTGTAACGGAATGATTGGGCAATTTGGTCGAGATTGAAGTTAGCCTTTGACTTCGTGTAGGATGTAATTAATGCTCAGACTTCTACTCCCTTTAATAATTGTGCTTGTCCTTGCCGGTGGAGGATTTTTTCTTTATCAAAATTTTAAGACTAAATCTGCACCTCAGCCAACTCCATCTCCACAAATAGTGCAAACACCGACCTTAACCACTCAACCGACTTCTAGCCCAACAACATCGACCGACCCTTGCGAAGTTTTAACCAAAGGCAATGCCGATGTACCGCCACTATACAAAGAAGGTATAACTTGGCAAAAGCCGGCAGTTGTAGATCGTGAAATTGGTGAGTTTGAAAATCCGTCGACAGGCGAAGGCTTTATTTCCACTCGGAAGACTGGATGCTTGATTAAATCCACCGCCACATTAGATTTGGTAAATCAACTTCGAAATTTCTACACAGAGAAACTTTCAAATAATGGTTGGAAATTAGTCGACACTGCTGATGGCCCTAGTAGTTTTTTAATTACTTATAAAAAGGATAAAAGATACATTCTTCTTAACAGAATGAATGATCAGATAGAACTTTTTTATGCTCAGTGAATAATTTTAATCGTATCGCACCCTTGAATTGGAATACCATTTGAAGTCGTTCCGGTTAAACACGCCTCTGTATCAATACTTTGAATTCCTGTTTCCTTTGTTTTGAAATGTAACACTAAATCGATATCTCCATCACCGTCTATATCTTCAAGATGGCCTTTGTTGTGTATCTCTTTGGCCTGATTTGGTCCAAATCTTACAGTTGATACATCAACTTGAGTAGCATCGAAACTCGGAGTGGTTAAAATTGCAACCGGAATAACACCGTTGCTTTTTAAATTTAAAGAATTGGGGTCACTTCCACTGCCAGGTTTAACATCAATCTCAACTATTTGTGTAACTTGAATCTGGGAGCCTTGTTCCGGTGAGTAGTTAAAAGTATACTCCTGAGTGCCGCCTTGCGGAATGGTTTGGCTAAATTCTTTAGTACTAATTTCACCATCCTGATCATAACCTGCAAAGTCAATAGCAACATTTGTCCCAAGATTTGAAACTTGAATGTTGAATACACCCGATTCTGGGTTAATGATGGCTAGGGTTATTATCCCGCTTCCTGAAGGTGGGAGAGGTGCGTTTTCAATACTGTCGTCAACCAGGGCTGGTTCCAGAAAGTAAAATGAGTTCGGTATTTCAGTGTAAATTATGCCGCTTATCGGATCTTTTCCTGCTCTTCTTCCTGATGAATCTGTAATTAAAATTTCTGTTGGGGCAGGAGTTGAAATATAAATAGTACTCAAATCTGTCGAAGTTGGAGCGTAAAGCCTCATGCCCTGGAAAACATTATTGTAGCCTTGCAGGGTTGTAATACTTTGAGAGATAGGGTCATTGATTGAATAAGTTATACCTTGAATGCCGGTAGCCACCACAAAATGACTTTCATTTTTTACAGATAATATTACTGGTCTATTTGAGGCTAGTTCAGTATTGAGGGTTGTGAAATCATTGCTTTGGCCAAAACCGACAAACCTAATTTTTTGTGTGCCGAATTTTTCATTTGCTGTGATTGAGTAAGAGGCGATCGAAGGCCATCTTACACTCCCAAAGGTGTATCCTTTGTTGTTCTTTAACCAATTGTTTAAGTTTTCAGGAGTAGTAGGAAGACTGTCAGGACTTCTGTCTACACCATAGTATTTCAACAACATAGCAGCAGAAGTTAAGGCACAACCACATTGGGCAATTGTTTTTCCGCACGATAAACTAAGTGAATTTGCATGGTCGTATTCTTGGGTACCCCACAGCGGGTCTTTTTGACTAAAATATGGAACTGTGGGGAATTGACCTTCAAGAACTAACTCTAACTTCCCCATGCCTCCCCATAGACACCATTCGCCGGCCACGACATCAATAACGTTTTGTCCGGAATGCAGAAATTGAGCAGGCGCTCCACCTAAATCGCCATTGTCTATCCAACCGTCAGTTTCATTAGCATAAGGTGCGGTACCACCCATGCCGATATTGGTAGCGCCATGGCTGGTTCCAAGTCTCTTGACAAAATTGCCGTTTAGGTAAATATAGGCGTTATCATTGATTGGGAAAGTACTTCCCTGGTAGTAAGGGCTTCTGAGAACAAAGTTTTCAATCCTCGAAATATCTATATTATTTTCTAAGTTAAATTTAGCTTGGAAATGTCTGAGGTCGAAAATTGGCCCACAACTAGTACCATTTGATGAGTATTGACTCCAAGAGGCATAGGAAATATGAGGCGGGATAGAAGATCCATTTGCGTGAGAATTATAGACACCATTATCAAAAACCACTTGGTTTGGATCAAGAGGTAGGGCAAGTGCTTCTTGGACTCCTGAACCTATTGTTGTTTCTTTGACAACTTGATCCGAAGCTTCGGTACTTCTTTGCCAAGAAATTTCTGGCTTAAAAATGTTAATTTCAGCTGAAGCAGGTTTAGTGGATAAAAATAAGAGTAAAAAGGCGAAAAGAAAGCTGAATAGAATTCGGGCAGATTTCAAGATAATTTCTATAAGATCATATGGGGATGTGGAAAGTCAAGGATTAAACATCCTTTTTTCGATAATATTCGATGGTGCGTTTGAGTCCTTCGGAGAGAGAAACTTTTGCCCTCCATCCTACGGCTTTTTTAAGTTTCTCGCTTGAGGCAAAGTTTGCCGCAACATCCCCTGCCCTTTTCCCTAAATCGTCAATCGGAACTTTAAAGCCTACAATTTTGAAAATCTCATCAACTACGTCTTTGACTTTTACGCCTTTTTCGGTGCCGATGTTGAAAATTTCAAAGCCGGAAAGCGGCAGAACATCAATATGCGCCTGCGCCAAATCTTCAATATAAATAAAATCCCGAACCTGTTCACCTTGCCAATAGAGCGGGATTGGCTTTTTAGCCAAAGCTGCTTTTATAAAATTGGGGATGGCGTGAGTTTCCGGATTATGCAGTTCACCCGGTCCATAAGGGTTAAAATAGCGCAGAATAACAGCGTCAAATCCAAAAACCGCGTGGTACGATTGCAGAAACGCTTCGATCGAAGCCTTGCTTGCACCATAAGGATTATCAGGATTAACCGGTGCATCTTCCCTGATCGGCAACTTTGCCGGATTGCCGTAGACGCAAGCCGAAGATGAGAAAATTATCTTCTTGACGCCTTCATGCCTCATGCTTTCCAAAAAGGCTACCGTACCGACAACGTTATTTTCGCAGTATTTTATGGGGTCTTTGACAGACTCGGGGACGATTATCAAACCTGCCATGTGAATAACCGCGTCGGCTCCTTTTAAGGCTGCTCTTGATTGAGTCGGATCTTTAATGTCGCTGATTATCAATTGTGCACGCTTATCAAGCGTATCCTTTTTAGAAAACGAAAGGTTATCCAAAACAACAACCTCGTGTCCCTTATCCAAAAGGATCTTAACAATGTGCGAGCCGATAAAGCCGGCTCCACCTGTAACAACTATCCTCATCAGTCAAATTTACTTTTTTCGTAGATTGGCACAACTATTCTACCTTTTTTGCCGTTTACAGAAACATTTAGGGCAAATCCAAGCGCGTTTGCTACAGCAACTCCGACTCTAGTCCCCGTAAAAGAACCGGGCCCGGGATTTACTTCTATATGTGAAATATCGCTAATTTGCAAATTATTCTTCTTGAGTATTTTGACAATCGCCGGCAAAAGAGCCTGCGAACCGAATTTTCTTTTGACAGTTAACTTTTTTTGTATGCCGTCTTTGGCGCTAACCAGCCCTACTTTCACCTCATTTGTATTGGTGGTGTCGATTTTAAGAATCATTCTTCAGTTGATCGAGTTAATTAGTTAACTCAGTTAACTCAGTCACTTAGTTAACCTTACTACCCCTTGTCTTAATATTTTTGGCATATCAGTTGTTGCATCAACAACTGTCGACTCGATACCCAACTGGCACTCGCCTTTCAGGACAAAATCGGCAAGTTTGATAAAGCCGGAATCAAGCTCCTCATATGATTTGGGTGCATCAGACCCATGAAAATTAGCAGATGTACCAATAATCGGCTCGCCCACTCCGTCAATTATGGATTTGATCAGCGCAGAATCCGGCATCCGAAAGCCAATTTTATTTTTGCTTTTTTTTGACTGAAGAACTATGGTCAGTGCTCCCGGCCAATATTTTTTAATCAGATTTTCTGCCTGTTTGGTAACTTGTGCATATTGCCTAAGCTGATCTGCCGTTGAAACAAGAACCGGAAAGGGTTGGGTTTTGGGGGTATTTTTAATTTGATAAAGTCGATTGACGGCTCTCTGGTTGTCAAAACAACAGCCGATGCCGTAAACCGTATCAGTTGGGAAAATAACAATGCCGCCTTTTTGAAGAACTGCGATGGCTTTTTTAATCTGATCTTCTGGTGATTGGCCCTGCATGTTATTTTCGGTTTTTGATGGAAATTTTTCTGGTTTTATCACCAGTCACACTTATGATCACATCAATTCTCTTTTTCGGAAGCACGTCTCTAATTTTCTCGGCCCATTCCAAAACAACAATCCCTTCATCTGAAAATATCTCCTCAAGCCCCAAGTTTCTAAAATCGCCTGAGTCCTGCCCCCGGTACAAATCAATGTGATAAAAGGTCAAAGGTTTTTTATGATGCAAAAACGGATAGGAGCGCATGAAAACAAATGTCGGGGAAATAACTTTTCTTTTGATGCCAAGTCCTTTTGCCAACCCCTGCGCAAAAACTGTTTTTCCCGCACCTAAATCTCCAAAAAGCGCAACCGCAGAGCCCGCAGTAAGGGTCTTGGCCAGTTTTTCGGCTACTTTTTTGGTTTCTTTGGGCGAATTTGTCTTAACTTCCATATAATATATGCCGAGATTGTAGCCCCAGAAAAATCAAAAACTAAATCATAAACTGCGGCCGTCCTGCCCGGAACAAAGCTTTGATGGATTTCGTCTGATGCCGCATAAAACATTGTCAGGGCAAAAGACAAAACCCAATTTTTTTCAGTTGCCCGCAGGAACAATGCATAAAGTACCGCATATTCTGTTAGATGCGCAACTTTCTTTGCCGCAAAATCCCATAGAAAGAATTCGGCGACGGTTATTTGCCTAATCGAGGATAGGGCAAAAATGACAGCCGCCCATAAAAAAACAGGCAGCCATCTGCCCAAGAATATACTTTGAGAATCACTTTTCAAATTGGCCCCTTGTCTTCATTACCTTTCGAGAGCTTTCGTTTATACCATAAATATAGGCCAACGGAAATTCCCATAATTATTGCGCCCGAGCCGGCAACGCTTCCGGCAATCTTTAATTTTTTTGAAGATTGCTGTACCGTTTCTTCTGCGGCCGGCGACGGAGAGACGCTTAAATTAATTTCAGTAGCGGGCGGCTTTGTGATTTCGGCAGACTGACTCGACCCTAAGACGGAAATTGTTTTCTTAGAGGAAGTTGATGGAGAACTTTTTGGTGAAGGACTCGGGGACTTTGATTTGCTGGAGGTTGAAGGAGATGATTGTGATGTTGAGGTTTGGGAAGTGGAAGTTGGAGTTGGGGGTGGAAGAGCTTGAGAGTTTTGCTGACAACGTGTTGCTTTTTCGGTTTCATGCCAATTGCTGCTTCCGTCGGGAATTCTACCAAGAGTTTTTCCTTCATCAGGGCTTGACCAGTCTTTAAAAGAATCAACTAAGTTATCGTTTTCATCATAGAGAAAAATCGATTCTTGCCCACTGTTATTTAACCAACCATCTGATGGCTTCCCGGTTGAAGTAACCAAATCGTATACAGCATAATTTTCACAATTTTCGAGAGAACCGAGTATCTTTTTGTTATTAGCAGCATCTTTCAGATAATAATTAGAGATTTCATAAAACCCTGAAGGAAAATAAAACTCTACCCATTCGCCTTCACCGGGAATTGAATTAGCTAAAAACTCGTTGATAAAGATATTATTAACGGCAAAAGCTGGTGGGTGAAAAAATAGAAAGAAAATCAGAGCAAAAAGATAGGCAACTATTTTGGGCATTAACCAAGAAAATATAGTTTCTGGAATGCCTTGTCAATAGACCAATTGCTATTTTAGAAGTTTGATAATTTCCTCTCTGCTAAAACCGAAGGATTTAATTTGGCTAATATACCTTGAACAAGCATTTTGATCATAAGCCTTGAAGCCTAACTGTACCATAATAAACGGTCTCTGTCCGTCCGCTGGGTTTATTCCTGGCGGGGGTCTATATTTAACATGACTTGTTGCTTTCTGAACAAGAAGCTTAAATCCTAGTTGTTCAAGACATCTGCATAATTGGCTGGAACCGAAAGAGGGTGTTGCAGTCACTGGATCGAGAATGATTTAGCAATAAAAAACTGGAAGCTCAATGGTACTTTTATTGACTCGGTTTCTAGCAATGGTTTTTTTGTAGGCCGGTACCAAATTTTATTCTGATATTTCTTGGGTATATCGAAATAAGCCATTATTAAATCATTAATATTAAACTCCAATAAGTCCCTAGTTTCAGCTTGAGTAAAAACATTATCGTATTTCGGCAACTCTGCAATATAATTTCCGCTTGGAGTTTTTACAATTTTGACTTTAACAACGTTCGGGAGTTTTTCTAAAATTTTATCCATGTCTTTTCTTATGAAGAACAAATTCTATCAAACAGCACGGGGAAAATCAAAGGCATAAAAAGCTATTATCACTCTTACTCTTAATTATAACCATTTGTCAAGGCTTCTAACAAATTTTAATGCCCATCATAAAATCTTTTGTAACAACGTAAGCACCTTGAAAAGGTTAACGGGGAATCATGTGGAGGTAAAGAGTGTCTAAACCATCATCATGTTTAATTTTTGCGTAAATGAGTGGACCATAACTGCATCCTCCATATGAACCCCCATAGAGCTTACCGTCTTTTGCAGCTTTAACCGAAGCGGCCGTAGAGGGACCTTTAGACATATCAATTCCGTAATGCGGATGATCTACACCATTCTTATCTCTATAACCTCCGCCTTTTGCATATGGTGTCCAACCAAAACCCTGATTGATTTGAACGGGTGCATCTAATGGCCAAGGTAGAGGGCCACGTGGATTTATTGAACCGACTTCTGCCTCGTTGTTATTCCAATAGTTATAACTTGTAGAAGAATTCAAGTAATTATTTGGGTCCTCAATAGAACCATTTTTATGGACTTCATAGTGAAGATGTGTTCCGGTTGAGCAACCTGATTGACCAATTCTAACTGTGCCAATCGTTTCTCCTTGCTTTACATCTCTTATGTAAGTTTCAACTCCTCCCCCAAAAGCAATTGCAATTTCTGCCTGGGCCTGGGCAAGGAGTTTCTGATATCGCGATTCATCATTTTGGGCTCTTGTCAAAAGAACTTGTTTCTCCAGTTTTTGATTGTCTATCTGTGTCTTTAGTCCCAGCAATTTTTGCTTATTTTCCTCAATCGCTGCCTGTTTTGTTTCCCTATCTTCTTTTTGATTTGAGTAATTGGCTTTTGTTTCCTGCAGGCTGGCTAGAACCTTTTTGTCATTTTCCTGAATGAGTTTGATGTACTGAATCCGCAAGATAAGATCTGAAAAATCGTTTGAGGCAATTAAGAGTTCTAAATTGGAAACAAAACTTTGCTGGTATGTTGCAACAATCCGCTCCTTTAAAAGGCGCTCAAGCGTGTCTACCGATTCGTTAATGTAATCTATGCGAAATCCCAATACTCCGATTTCTTTTTCGAGTTTATCAATGGTTGCTTGGGCTTCGGAGATCTTAAGCTGGGTCAGCCTAATCTGGTTATCAAACTGTGCTATTTGCGATGATAAGGTTTTTTTCTGTTGCCCAAGCTCACCTACCTTACCGGCAAGAAGATCGATGCATTCACCGATTTTGTCCGATGCGACATCTTCCTTTTCGCACTCCTCAAGGCTAACAGCTCGAATGGGACTAAAGAAAATCAGAGTTAAAAAAAGGAGCAAGGCGCCAAAAACAGGCAATAAGACTTTTTTAAGCATATTAGTATCTTACCTAATCTTAAGATACCTGTACAAAGCGATGGCGGCGCCGATAATACCCACGAGTGCCGCAGCCAGCGCTTCTGCCGCCCAAAGGTAGAGGAAAAAAAGAGGGTTAATCGGAAAAATTCGAATGTCGCCCAAAAAATTCTGGATCTGCGGCGAATAAAAAAGTAAAACCCCGTACACCAAAAGAACCGAAACGCTGGCTCCTAAAATTCCATAAAGCGCACCTTCAATAAAAAACGGCCTTGCTATATACCACTTAGTTGCCCCGACCAGACTCATAATCGAAACCTCTTCCCGTCTTATGGCGATTCTCATACCGATGACCATTATTATAATAAGGAAGGAAATTGAAAGCAGAGTTGAAACAAAAACAATACCGCCCAGACGAATAGTCTTGGTCCACTTGACAAGCTGTTCAACCAGATTTTCCGGTGTTATCACTTTATCCACATGGGGACTATCCTTGGCAAGTTCCGTAACCTTGCCAATGTCCGATGCGCGGTTTACGGAAATATCGATAGATCTTGGCAAAAAATCGGCAGTTACGGATTCCAAAAGTAATGGGTCGTCTTTGTTGCGCTCTCTGTAAATTGCCAGGGCTTCTTCCTTTGAGACAAACTTTATATCTTTGGTCAATCCTGTTGATCTTACTTGGGTACTTAATCCGTCAATCTCAGTTTGCGTTGCCTCATCGTTAAAAAAAACAATCACTTCGGGCCTCTGTTCGATATAATTCAAAACTATTTGCCCTCCGATTATCAGGATTACAAAAATCGAAGATACGAAAAAAGTGAGGGACATTGCCAAGGCTGCGGCGAGGGCCTGGTAAGGACTTCTTCTAAGCAATTTTACCGTTTTTTTAATTTGGTTCATATTTGCCTTCTTTTTGGTCTTTTTCTATTTTACCCTTTTTAAGTGAAACGACCCTTTTTTTAAAATGATTAACTATTGCGGCATTATGAGTAGCCATAATTACTGTTGTTTTGTCTTCTTTGTTAATCTTTTCAAGAAGTTCGACAACAACTTCTGAGGTTTTAGGGTCAAGGTCTCCCGTCGGTTCATCGGCAAGCAGTATTTCCGGCTTGGAAACAATAGCTCTTGCAATTGAAGTCCTCTGAACTTCACCCCCGGAAAGCTGTGCAGGGAAACTATTTGCCTTTTCTAAAAGGCCAACTTTTTCCAAAACTTCTGACACTTCTTTTTCTATCTCAGAATCAGATTTTGCAACAACTTCAAGAGGTACGGCAACATTTTCAAAAACAGTCCTGTTTAAAAGCAGTTTAAAATCCTGAAAGACTGTCCCAATCCTTCTTCTTAAAATATGTACTTTGTTTTCGGGAATTTTTGCGATGTTTTCTTCGTTGTATAAAACCTGGCCTGAGCTTGGAATAATTTCTTTAGTAATCAGCCTAAGGAGTGTCGATTTGCCGGCACCGGAAGGACCTGTGATAAAGACGAAATCAGAACCCTCGATTTTTAAGTTAATATCGTCAAGGGCAACCTGGCCGTCGGGAAATTGTTTAGAAACTGCAATAAATTCCAGCATCAGGCAGATATTTCAACTATTCTACAACCTCTACTTTGCCAACATCCATTAGCCACCCAACCTGAGAAGATCCGAAAGTCTCTCCAAACACTTTGACCTTTTTACCGACATATTCATCCAAATCCAAAACAGAAGATGTCACATAAGCAGTTTGGGATTCGCCGCCGGGTCTTAATAATTTGTGAGTCCCTTGGGCATATTTATCAAGATCATCATTTTTCTCAATCGTTCCCTCTGCTTCGTCCCGGAACGTCTGGGCAAAAGATTGCTGCTGCTCCGGGCTAAGTTCTTCCTCTTCAAGGGATACAGCCTGATGATTTTGGGCTTTTGCTTTTTGAACCGAAGACGCGACCAAGCCTGTAAGAATGCCCAACCCTACCAATAAAACTACAACAAGATAAGGAATAATTTTGGCGAGTTTGGCTTGCTTTGGTGCTGTACGCAGCTGATCTGTTGCCTGAGGCTGTACTTCGGCAGATTGGAATTTAACTTCTTCCATAATTTTTTGCTTCGCTCTAGTCATTATGTCAGCCCTCGCTTCGCTCGTCTGACGTAATTAGCTCTGCTAATTAAGTTGCACGTAATTCGCTTCGCTAATTAAATTAACATGTAATTCGCTTCGCTCATTATAGCAAGATAAGTTTTCGCCCAGCAACATTAAAAGTCTTCCTCTTGGGACAAAGAAAGTTCTTGTTTAACAAACTCATCCAAATTCCCATCTAAAACACCTTGCGCATCGGAAGACTCAAAATTAGTTCTTAAATCCTTAACCATTTTATATGGGTGCAAAACGTATGAACGGATTTGATTACCCCAGCCGGGTGTAATATGGTCCCCTTTTAATTTATCTTTGTGTTCTTTTTCCTCGTGCAATTGGAGGGTAAAAAGTTTGGCAGCTAAAAGCTTCATGGCATTTTCCCTATTTTGTGCCTGATATCTTTGGGTTTGGCAAACCACAGTGATGCCGGTTGGTTTGTGTTTGATGCGGACAGCGGTGGAAACTTTATTAACGTTTTGGCCGCCGTGCCCTCCGGACCTGAATGCTTCAAACTCGATATCCTCAGGCCTTATTTCAATTTCAGCGGATTCTTCGACTTGGGGAACAACTTCAACCAGCGCAAAAGAAGTTTGCCTTAAATTGGCCGCGTTAAAGGGCGACTGGCGAACCAGTCTGTGTACCCCTGCCTCATGTTTTAAAAACCCGTACGCGTAATCAACTTTTGCCGAAATTGCTACAGTCTTAAAGCCGGCCTCTTCACCGGGGATTTCATTAATAACTTCAAAATCCCATGCCTTTGAGTTGAAATATTTTTGATACATTCGGGAAAGCATCTCAACCCAATCCATTGCCTCGACTCCGCCTTGACCGGCATGGATTGATAAAATTGCCCAGTTTTCATCGTATGGGCCGGACAGAAATAATCTGGATTCAAGCCCATCGAGTTTATCTTTGATAGTCTTAAGCTCTTTATTAATCTCGCTTTCCAACTTTTCATCCTCGTTTTGCGCAATTATTGATTCCAGATCCGCTAGGTTTTTTTCAATATAGTCAAAATCTTCAACGTCGCTCCTTACCAAATCGATTTTTTTCATAACTTTTTGGGCTTTTTGCGAATCCTGCCAAAAATCTGGTTCCATACTTTGCACCTCAAGCTCTTTTTGCTCTTTTTGCTTTTTCTCGCGATCAAAACTGTTTTTGACAGTCTGAAAGCGGTCTTTTAACTCGGATATTTGCTTATGATAATCCATAACACGAGAATTATATCTCAGTGAAGCTTAAAGCTCACCAAGTTATGTCAGCCTAGCGCTGCGATAAGAAGAATCAGGCCCAAAACCACTCTGTAAACTACAAAAGGGTAAAGGGTTTTGGCGGAAAGGTATTTGAGGAAATATTTAATCGTGAGGTAGCCGAAAATGGCAGAGGAGATTATGCCGATGAGAAAAAAATTAAGATCGGAAGATCCAAACTTTTGGGCCGAAAATACCTCGAAAAATTTTTTAAAGCCGGCTCCGGCAATCACAGGACCTGCAAGCATAAAAGCAAATTTGGCTGCTTCCTCTCTTTTAAGGCCCAAGAATAATCCGGCAGAAATGGTTGAACCGGATCTTGAGATGCCGGGTATCAGGGCAAATGACTGAAACAGCCCAACTGCAAGTGAGTCAACTATTGTTGTTTTTTCTTTGGTTTTTATTTTTTTACCCAATTTTTCTGCCAAAATAAATACGAAACTGAAAAGTATAAGGGATAAACCGACTATCCAAGTTTGGCGAAAAGTTGTCTCAATTTGGGTTTCAAAAAGAAGACCCAAAAAAACTGCAGGTAGGGTACCTACTGCGAGTTTTACAAAAAGCGCATTTTTGAAATTGAGGATTTTCAGATAGTCTTTATAGAAAAATAAGACAATAGCCAAGAGAGTACCCAAATGCAGTGAGGCATCGAAGGCAAGACCAAAACTATCCTGCGAGATTCCGAAAATCTTCTCAAAAATAATTAAATGGCCGGTTGATGAGATCGGCAAAAATTCTGTTAGCCCTTGGACTGCTCCTGCCAAAATTGCCAAAAAAATGTTCATTTGACTGCTCTACTGGTGGACTTGGACGCGGGTGCCAACTGAAGCCCAGTTGAAAACAACACCCGCTTCCTCCGGCTTCATATTGACGCAGCCATGGCTCATCGGCTGGCCAAAGTTATTATGCCAGTATGCTCCATGAATCCCGTAACCTTGATAGTAGTACATAGTATAAGGAACGTTGGGGAGATCATAGAAAGTGCCGAGTGCTTTTGAACCGCCTTTCATTCTGGTATATCGAAGCTTTGTCCAGATTCGCCACTCGCCCGCAGGCGTCGGTGCCCATTTACCGGTTGAAACCAAAAAACTTCCGGCCGTCCTTGCTCCTTCTTTCATATACAATCTTTGCTCGGAAAGATCGATTTCTATCCACTTTTCATCTCCCGTCGTAGCCGTACCCAAAATGTTTGAGGCAACAACATCTTGAAAATCAACATTTTTGTTTAAAAATACCGCCTTACCTTCATTTTCAAATTCTCCGCTTTGGCCTTTTATACGCTCGACGTAATCATCTTTCGAAATGTCATTCAAGTTGATTCCGACTTTAGAACCCAAATGCTGGTATGAAGAATAAACATAGCGCCTGAAAGATAAAGCTATTAAAAAAACAGATAAAATCACAAAAAGTCCCATAATTGCAAAATGGATGGCCCCTTTTTTGAAAAAATGCTTCATAGTTTTAGTATCGAAAAGAAAAAGAGGAATGTCAAATTAATTTTGTCTACTGGTACCCTTAGGGTAAGAATAAGTCTTAGTCGGTATAACCCAATAATGGCTGTTCCTGATAAGAGGGGTCAGAGCATTTTGTGAAATCATAGTTGCGGTCTTCAGGATGTTTGAGCCCAAACAGTCCGTATTTTATTTGCGGCTGCGGGGAATAATTATAATAAGGAATGAAAATATCATAAACCGGGATGTCGGAACTGGGCTTAACGGTCTTAAGACCAGAGTACCAGAGAAGATACCTAAACCCGACTCCTGCACCGAAATCGGCGACATAATTTATCCCAATACAGGTAAAACCGCTTTTATTTGCATCTTCTTTAATATTTTGAACCAGTCTTTCCTTGTGAAGATAGCCGTCATTTTGGCTTTCTGTCAAAAGAAGATAAAAATTATAGGCGCCAAATAGCATTAAACTAATTACGATTAAGACCCTGGATCTTTTTCTGGTAGCAATTTCTGCAAGAAATAGGGATATTGCCGCCAGCGACAAAACTACCAAATTGTTAAAGTAGTAATCGGAAATTGCTCTTTTTGAGATGAATTGAGTTGCGATAACCAAAACTATCCAGAACACAAGTATTGTAATTTGTTTTTTTGATAAAAGACGTTTCTTCACCAAAAAAACGGCAAGCAAAGCCAGAAAAAAATAAATTACGGTAAAAGGGGCTTTCCATTTGTAGTAAATAAATTTAACAAATCCAATCGCCACCCCGTCAAGCGCCAGGAGAAATCTCTCAATACCTTTTATGCCACTTCTATCCTGGCCAATGGAAGCGATAAGACCTATTATCTGCTGGAACCCATGCCTTATTTCAAATAACCAAAACGGCAGCGTTAGAAAAACAAAAAATGCAATTGCCACAAGAATATATTTTCTTTCATACTTCATTTTTGCCAAAACTATTGAAACCGGAATCAAAAGTAACAAGGGAAACAATGCCACATGAATATGCCATATCAAACCTGTCAAAACCCCGAACATCAAAAGACCCTTTTTGTCGCCTTTTAACGTAATAAATAGTGCGTACAGGTACCAAACGGACCAAAGGATGGTTGTTTGAGTAGGCACAATCCATCGGTCAAAGACGGCAAGCGGCAGAGAACAAGCATACAAAAACACACCGATTAAAGCAGCTTTGGAATTAAAAAGTTTATAAAAAACATAATAGATACTAAGCAGACTCGCGACTGCAATTGAAGTTGCTACAAAATAGGCAGAAAGCGGGTCGTAGCCAAACAAGGCATAAAACGGCACCAGCAGGTAATAATAAAGAGGCCCGATGAATACGCCGTCAATACTGGTCAATTGCCCAATAAGCCTAAAGTGCCCTGACAAAATGTCCCTGACGATAAAGGAGTAAAGATCCTGGTCATGCTCAAAGATGTAAAATTCCTGAAGTTTATAAAGCCTGAAAAATAATGCAATGCCAATTATTAAAACTAGAGGAAACCATTTCGCGGCAATTGCATATGTTCTGCGGGGCATATGATTTAGCTAGTATCGTCAATTTGAACGTGACGTGTCAATATAGACACCAGATAAAGTTGTTAACCTTTGTGATACGGGGCACCAATTAGGCCGCATTTCTTCCATTTGTACGGTTTTTTCGTATTTGGATCTATCGCTCCGCAAGGGCATGGATCATTTCTGCCGATTTTGTTGACAGTTAAAGGTTTTCTGTTCAGGGATTCGTAAGGATTAACTACATCCGGCTGTAAACTTTTTTCGAGTGCCTCGAGTCTTTGAATTTCTGACTCCAACTCTTCATCGGACATTTCCGTAGGATCTTTTTCAATTGTTGATTGTTGATTGTTGATTGTTGATTGTTGATCGTGTGCTGTTTCAGACTGACGATTAACTATTTTCGATTCGCCATTTACGTCAGCTGAAAGCTGGGCTTCGGGATGGATTTCGACACCTTTTTCCTCAATTTCTTCGATTTTTGGTTCCTGCCGCACCTGAACTTTGTAAATCCTGTGGACAATTTCATAATCAATTGACGCCATCAGCTTTTCAAAAAGAGAGAAGGCCTCCTGCTTATACTCAACCAGGGGATCCCTCTGACCTGCTGCTCTCAAACCGATTCCCTCGCGCAAATCCTCAAGTGTATCAAGATGCTCAATCCAAAGCGTATCAATTACCGAAAGACTGACAAACTTTTCGATGTCTCTGGCCACTTTTTCTCCCAGCGATTTTTCCCGGTCTTCGTAAACCTTGATTGCTAAATTATTTAAAAATTCAACGAGCTTTTGGGGATTGTTTATTTTTAAGGAATCTTCAAGAAGTTTCTTCTGGGAAGTTTCATCAAAGGGAACAATAGTTGCGAATTCTTTATTAATTTTCTCGTAATCGGCTTTTTGCCCGCCTTCAGGGAAATGAATCAGAACTAAATTTTCGATTTCCTTTTTAATCTTTAAAAGCAAATCTCCCCTCAGCTCTTTCGCCTTCTTGCTGTCGCTGCCCCATAAATTATTTCCCTCTGTTTGTTGGCAACGTCGTCGTACTCGACCAAATGTTTTCTGATGTCAAAATTGTGGGTTTCAACTTTAACCTGCGCATTTTCAATTGCTTTCGAGACCATGCCATGTTCAATCGGAGTATCTTCCGGAAGTTTAAATGCGGTCATGATTTTGGCAATTTGTTCCCCGCCAAAAAGCCTCATAATATCATCTTCCAATGAAACAAAAAATCGGCCTTTGCCGGGATCCCCTTGTCTTCCCGAACGGCCCCGCAACTGATTATCGATTCTTCTTGCTTCATGCCTTTCCGTACCTACTACGAATAATCCTCCCAGGCTCACAACTTCACCGTGTGCCTTTTTCCATGTTTCCCATTCTTTGCCTTTTTGATTCGGTCGGCCAAGTTTATCGGTTGGCGGTTCTCCGCCCAAAATAATATCGACTCCGCGGCCGGCGATATTTGTTGCCAGAGTAACCGAACCTTTTTCTCCGGCATTTGCAATTATTTTTGCCTCTTTAAGATGATTTTTGGCATTTAACACTTCATGGGAAACGCCTTTTCTTTTAAGAAGTGCGGATAAAAACTCGTTCTTTTCAATTGAAGTTGTACCAATTAAGACCGGCTGACCGGCCTCATTTGCCTTGACAACATCATTTGCGACTGCCGTAAACTTTGCCTTGACCGTTTTGTAGACGATATCCGAGAGATTTTTTCTGACCATCGGTTTGTTGGTTGGGATAACCATAACCTCAAGTTTGTATATCTTGTGAAATTCTTCGGCCTCGGTTGCTGCGGTTCCCGTCATTCCGGCAAGTTTTTCATAAAGCCTGAAATAATTCTGAAAAGAAATCGTAGCCAAAGTTTGCGATTCCTGCTGGACTTTTACCCCTTCCTTGGCCTCAATTGCCTGATGCAGACCCTCCGACCATCGGCGGCCGGGCATTAATCTTCCCGTAAATTCGTCAACAATGATAATCTCACCGTCTTTGACAACATAATCACGGTCTTTTGAAAATAATGTCCTTGCACGCAGCGACTGCTGTATATGGTGGATAGTCCCGAAATCCTTTTCGTATAAATTGGCAACACCTAGGCGTTTTTCGACCTTGGCAATTCCGTGTTCTGTAAGGTTGGCTGTTTTTAGCTTTTCGTCAATAACGTAATCGGTGTCTGAAGAGAGTTCATTGACAAGTTTGGCAAACTGAAAATATTTATCCGTTGCCTGAGCAGCAGGCGAAGAGATAATAAGCGGAGTCCGCGCTTCATCAATCAAAATTGAATCTGCTTCGTCAACAATTGCAAAATAGTGCTCTTTTTGGTTAACATCGTCAATTTCCCAAACCATATTATCGCGCAAATAATCAAATCCAAATTCGTTATTTGTACCGTAGATAATGTCGGCTTGGTAGGCATCTTTCTTTTCGACCGGCTTTAAGTGTCTGAGTCTCCAGTCGGTCTGGGTTTTGTCTTCAAATTTGGAATCGTAGACAAAGGAGGCTTGCTGGATGATACACCCAGCTTTTATTCCCAAGGCCTCATAAATTGGGCCCATCCATCCCAGACCGACCCTTGCCAGATAATCGTTGACCGTTGCCAGATGGACACCTTTGCCTGCTAGGGAATTTAAATACAAAGAGAGTGAAGCGGTTAAAGTCTTGCCTTCTCCGGTTTTTTGCTCGGCAATCTTACCCTGGTGAAGTACGATTCCGGCCAAAAGCTGCACATCGAAATGCCTCTGTCCCAGGGTTCTTTTGGCAGCCTCCCTGACTGTTGCAAAAGCCTCCGGCAGTAAATCGTCAAGAGTTTCCCCCTTCTCGTGCCTTTTTTTGAATTCTGCTGTTTTTGCTTTAAGGTTTGCGTCTGTCAGCTTTTCGATTTTCTTCTCAAGGCTGTTTATTTTCTCAATAACAGGATTAATCTTTTTTATCTGTTTTTCGTTTGAATCGAGTAAACGGCTAAAAATACCTAACATATTTCTATTTTTTGGCCCTTTCTACTATCTTTCTCCATAGACTTTTCGTGGATCTTCCTGATTCGTGGACTATTTTGTGCTTCTTCGGAGATAATCTTTTTTGTCTATTTGGCTTTCTTGTAATTTCTGATTCTCTATCATCTATCCGGACAGCTTTCATGGCAGATTAGTATATCAATTATGGAATATTCAAAGCAAAACTGAGGGAGCATGTTTGATCAACCGATTTTTTCTGAGGGGATTTTGGTAAAACCAGTGTATTTTTGAAGAACTTTCGGAACAGCAATCGACCCGTCTTTTTGCTGGTAGTTTTCAATTATGGCAAGCAGGGTCCTTCCTGCAAAAACGGTTGCGTCATTCATATGGACATATTCCGTTTTGCCGTCCCTTCTTTGCACTTTAGTATTTAAGCGTCTTGATTGATAATCTGTCATCAAATCCGAAGTGTGTGTCTCTCTGTATTTATTTTGTGCAGGGAACCAAGCTTCAATGTCAATTTGCCGCGCGTCAGGCCCCCCCATATCCCCAGTGCAAATCATAACTACTTGGTAAGGAATTTCAAGTTCCTGCATCAAATGCTCCTGGATATCGACAATGAAATCCTGTTCTTTTTGCGAGTCCTCGGGTAAGTTGAAACTTTCTATTTCTAATTTGTCAAATTGGTGAACTCTAAAAATTCCTTTTGTATCTTTGCCATAAGAACCAGCTTCTCTTCTAAATGCTGTCGAAAAGCCAACGTACCTTATTGGGAAATCCTTTTCGTTAAGTGTCTGATCCATATGAAGGGGTCCTAATGTATGCTCCGCACTTCCAATTAGATATAGGTTGTCTTTTTCTAAAAAATATCTTTCATCTTTCGGTTCAAGCCTCGCCATCTGATCAAGAACTGCAGGTTTGATCATTACTGGAGGGATTATTGGAGTGAATGGTTTTGGATTATATTTCGAAATTTTTTTAAGCTGGTCTTCGCTTGTAAGTAAACTTAAAGCATATTGAATTAGAGAAAATTGTAAAAGTACCAGCCTCCCTTTTATATATCCAAATCTTGATCCTGATACTTCTGCTGCAGTTTTCGTATCGACGATATTTAATAATTCACCAAGATCATGATAGTCTTTTATCTTGAAATCAAATTTTTGTTTGCTCCCCCACTTTTTAATTGGTTTGTTTTCGGACTCATCTTTCCCAACTGGAACGTCATCAAGCGGCATGTTTGGAACTTCGCGGATTAGTAAGTAGTATTCCTCTTGAAGTTTTTCCAGTTTGTCTTCTTTTACTTTGAGTTGCTTCTTGATTTGGATGCCTTCTTTTTCGTCTCGCCTATCCGCTACCTTCTTACGTTTTGACCTCAGCTTATCCACTTCCTCAATAAGCTTTCGTCTCTCAACATCAACCTTGAGAAGCTTTTGGACATCGACAGGATAGCCCTTTTGTTTGGCTTTTTCGGAAACTACTTTCGGATTTTGGCGGATAAAATTAATATCAAGCACTCTGTATACCCCTTGTCATTCTGGCTTGTCCAGAATCTTCATTAATTATTGTGGGATAAAGATCCTCAAACCGTGAGTTTGATCTCCGGATCATTTCTAACTTATCAGATCTATTCATATCCTTAATTTGCTTTTCT